>MDTD01199553.1_pt1 | contig 240152 bp, 195 predicted proteins | sample 811221 | NCBI WGS metagenome assembly MDTD01 (sample SAMN05326646, study PRJNA326480) | marine metagenome | isolation source: seawater | place: Pacific Ocean: South West | collected 2011
CCCTGACCAGATAGCATTAAATGGATTGAACACTCAGGTAGTGAGTGGAAGCTTTGAACTGAACAGTGGAACGACTGTAACGAATATCCAGGCCTCTACCGGTGGTGGTGGCACAGGAGTTCGAGGATCTGGTACTGCCGATGATAATACGCTTGTTACGGAATCAGCGGTACGAGAGGCTATTGATGCAGAAGACCTTACAGCAGGTGAAGGTACATCAGTAGGAGCAGGCGGTACTTCGGTGAATATTGGAGGTGGAAATGCCTTTACGGGATCACGGACAATTGACGTTGATGCGAGCAATTTGACAATTGATGGTACAGGTGGTGGAAGCTTCATTGTGAATAACAATGCCGGGGGTAATTTTCAGGTGACCGGATCTGGTGGTAATGTCACCGTAGACAATACAGGAAACCTGGATGCAGCCAATGGAATAGATGTGACTACTGCTGACCTTACAGTGGGAGGCACAAACTTTATCGTGGATAACAGTGGAAATGTCACTGCTGAGGGAGATACAGATCTCAATGGGGACCTGACTGTTGATGGTAGTACGTTCAGTTTGGATGCTGCGGGAGCAAGTAATGTAACAACAAGCGTTGGAGGGTTAACGCTTGAAGGAACTGATGGGGTGAGTATAACTTCTACCACAAGCGTTGGTGTGGTGATAGATGCCAATACAGCTGGTACAGTAGATGTGGATGCAGTAGATGGGGTAACCATAGATGCCAGTGGTGGTGCTATAAGCATAGGAACAGATGCGGATAATCAGGCGATTAACCTGGGAACCGCCGGAGACCGTACAATCACATTGGGAACAACTGGAGGAACAACTGGTCTGGTATTAGATGCAGGTTCAGGAGGCATAGATTTAACCGGTGCTACCAATATCAACGGAGGATCATTAACTGTAGCCGCCGGTGCTGACGCTACATTCAATGATAATCTGACGGTCGCTGATGGTACTACTACAAGTATCAATAGCAGTACGATAGGAATTGGGAATGCGGCGGCGGATGCAATTACGATTAGTGGAACAATTCAGGGAGCTACGCCACTCACCTTCAATGCAGGCAATGACAATACAACTTTTGCCATTGATGCCAGTAGCGGATCTAATCGTACGATTACTTTCCCTGACGCTGATGGTACGGTTGTATTGGATGGCGATATAAACCTGGATGCCGCTTACCAGGGAGGAAACACAATTACAACAACAACTGCAGATGGGGATTTAACCGTGAATTTAAGTCAGACAAGTGATTTTGTGATTCAAGATGCGGGTACACCTTTTGTTACAGCCACCAATACAGGTGAATTGGATATTGACAATTTAAGAATTGATGGAAATACCATATCGTCTACAAATGTGAACGGAAACATATTGCTAGTTCCAGATGGAACTGGAGTTGTGCAGACAAGTGCAATAGATATTGATGGAGGTAACATTGCATCAGCAACGGTGATTGATAAGGACCCTGTAGTAAACTTCAATTCAGGAGATGTTCAGGGATCACTAACACTGTCTGATCTGGGGAGTGGAACAGGTAGTTTGTCAATACAGGCGAATGCTGTTGATGAGACCGCTCTTAATACCAGTGTAGCGGGAGCAGGACTAACAGGAGGTGGAGGGTCTGCATTGGCCGTTGGTGCAGGAACAGGTATCACTGTAAATGCGAATGATATTGCTGTTGATGTCTCAGGAATAGGAGGAGATGGTATTACAGATTTAGGATCTGATGGAGATCTTGACCTTGATATTAATGGATTAGCTAATACCGTAGCTACGGTACAAGATGCAGACTTACTTGCCGTCTATGATGATGATGGTGCATTGGTTGGCAAAATGACCAGAGCTAACTTTATTGAGAGTGCTGCGATTACAAACATTGATATAGATGGAGGATCAATCACTGGAATCACTGATTTGGCAGTTGCAGATGGTGGTACCGGAGTATCGAGTTTTACTGCTGGGGAAGTTTTATATGGAAATGGAGCAGGAGCAATTCAAACAGAAGCTCAGTTAGATCCTTCCAGAGGTGGAACAGGTGTTGATAATGGATCAAACACCATTACTATAGGGGGAAATATCAATACAGCTGGTGCCTTTACTACATCTGGTGCTTTTGCTACTACATTGACATCGACTGGCGCAACAAATGTTACCTTACCAACAAGTGGAACGTTGGCAACTCTAACAGGTACGGAAACCTTTACGAATAAGACGTTGACTTCACCAACTATCAATACTCCAACCATCACGCAGGTTGACAATCAATTTACACTGCAGGATGACGTTGATAATACCAAACAAGCTCAATTTCAATTAAGTAGTATATCAGCAGGGCAAACGAGGACATATACCTTCCCAGATGCAAGTGGAACTGTTGTGTTAGATGGAGACATTAGCCTTCAAAGTGCATATACAGGTGGAAACACAATAACTACAGATGCAACAGGTCCATTTGAGGTCTTGGGTACTCAGGCCATAAATCTAGGCTCTGATGCTAATGATGGTGCAATCAGCATTGGATCTTCAACTGTTACCGGGCGTTTGATCACCATTGGTAGTGTAACTGCTGGAACAGATGTAGACATCAGCGGGGGTACTGGTGGTGTAAATATCACTGCTTCTGGTGCGTCGGGAATGACAACAACTTCAGGAGTGCTAGATTTGACTGGAGAAGATGGCGTAAATATTACGTCAACAACATCAGGTGGAGTCAGCATTGATGCGAATACTGCTGGTACAGTTTCAATCAATGCTTCAAATGGTGTGATAAATATTGGTAACAATGCAATCAATCAAGCCATTAATATGGGTACAGCTGGTGATAGATCCATCACAATAGGAAATACTACAGGGGCTTCTCCACTTGACTTGACATCTGGAACAGGAAATGTGAATATAACTGAGCATAATGGTAATACATTAGGTTTAGAACTGGGAGGTATTTTGGTCACTTCCACAGCAACTGAAATAAATTATTTAGATATTGCAACACCAGGAACTGCTGAAGCAACTAAAGCATTGGTAACTAACGCCACACTTGATATTGATCTTGCTACTGGAGATTTATCAGCAACTGATGTCATTGCTACAAATAAAATGGTTGCTGGAGCTTTAGCTGTAGATGCAAATGCTGAATTATTTGTAAAAGCAGCAGGAGCTAACGAAGTATTCAAAATAGATAATAGTGCTGGTGCAAATACATTGTTTCAGGTTACAAATCAAACAGCAAGTGGTACAGGAGTAGTCCTTGAAGTAAATGATGGAACTGGTGCAGATGCACTAAAAACTTATGCTGATGGTAAAGTTTCTATTGGTTATTCTGTCTTTCCAACTGCTGTAAATGATGCAGGAGGTAATTCCACAGTAATATCTTCAAATGGAAGTATTGCCTCAGATACAGACATCACTTCAAACCCAAATACATTTGCATTTTCTGGAGTGAACTTTGCAGTGAATGGCGGTGGTCTTTTTGATGGTGATTTGGCATCAACAGGTGATATTTATGCAACAAACTTTTCAGTTACTTCGGATCGTAGATTAAAGAGGAATGTTCTAACATTGACGGAGTCAATATCCTCATTACAAAGTATACGAGGTGTTACCTATTACTGGAAAGAGGGAACCCCTCAGGTAGAAAAGGACTCTTCCTTACAATACGGCGTAATTGCTCAGGAAATCGAAAGAGTTTATCCAGAATTAGTAACGACACATGAAAACGGTTTAAAAACTGTAAACTATCAGGGTCTGATTCCAGTTCTCATCGAAGCCATTAAAGAACAACAGGCCATGATTGAAAGTCTTACAGCTGCTCTTGATGATGAGAAGACTTCTAAAGAGGATTTGAAAGATGCATTGAATAAACAACAGAAGTTGATGGAGATGCAAACTCAGGCGATGGTTTCTGTTCAGCAAGAAAATGAAAACATCAAGTCTGATCTGGATCAAATCAAAGCACTATTAGGTATTAAAGCTGATCCTGCAAACAGTAAAAGCATTGGAGGAAAATGATAAGCTGGAAACATATCGTTTTCGTTTGTCTGCTAAGCCTTAGTATCCACGGCTTTGCCCAAAACCTCTATGTCCCGGCCAATGCGACAATCACCCTGACAAACGATGCACATATACATGCTCAGGGCGACATTCAAAATAATGGGATCATTGGAGGCTCACAGGGGAGTGGTATTGCTACAGATCAGGACCTGAACAATGCAGGGAACCTTGGGCTGGCGGGTGACTCTGAACTTATCATTGCTGGGAACGGGGTCAATGATAATAGCCTGACAAGTGCAGGTACTGTATATCTGGGTGGCGACTGGACCAACAACAGCATCTCAAACTTTGTGAGCGCCGAACTTTTCTTTAATGGAACAGGGGCCCAGCAATTCAATGATAATGCCATGTTGGTAACTGCAATCACAGTGGCCAGTATAGGGCCTGTTACTTTAAATGCTTCGATCACCATTACTAATCCAGATGACAACATTGACAGTTTCCTTGATTTTCAGTCAGGTATATTGACATCTGTTGTCGATGGATCCCTTGTTTTGGATGAAAGTGCCTCAGCTATGGGTGGCTCGGAAACGTCATACTATGATGGCACCTTAATCAGCAGAGGAACAGGATTTAAATATTTTCCGGTTGGGGATAATGGTCACTTCGGACCGGTAGAGTTTGATAACATAGAAGGGATCAATACGGAAATTGCCGTGAATCATATCTGGACCAACCCTACAGATCCAGTACCTAACAGTGATCTCATTGGGGTATCTTCGAATGGCCTGTGGTCTGTTGAGTTGTTAAGCGGAAGTTTTGATGGTTCAAGGTTATTTCTGGACTTTATGGATGAAGACCTGGAAAATTTTGTGATCTCCAACGAGGTCAATGCCACCGTTTACTCTCCGGTGATAGCCTTTGCAGATAGTGCGGGTGGTGAGTTTGGAACTTTGGGTGTTTCTACCCTGGAAAATACCGACTCTATATCCTACGGAAGGATTCTAAGTGACAGCTTGCTTGTTTTTTCCGATACTTCCAACATCAGATATTTTGCCCTGGCAAAAGCCCCTCAGGTATCTCTGGCTGGTGTTTGGTATATCCCGGAAGCCTTTTCACCGCATGCGACCAATCCTGTCAACCAGTCTTTTCGGTTCTTTGGTGAACGGATATCGAATGAAGGTTTTCTGATGCGGGTGTATAACAGGAAACGAATACTTGTGTACGAAACTACAGACTTTATTGAAGCTACTCAGGTAGGGTGGGATGGAACCAATGTCAAAACAGGTAAGGATGAACCTTCAGGGGTTTATTTTTACCAGATCATATTTACCCGTGAGCCTGTTGGAATGGACCCGGTCACAGAGAATAAAACAGGCAAGATTTACCTAATCAGATGATAAAGAAAGGCATCATATGGCTATTCGCTTTTGTCTCCGCAGCAGGGCTGTATGCACAGGAGGATGATTTTTCACAGTTCATGCTTTCTTCCATTTACATGAATCCCGCCTATGCGTCTACCTACACAGACCTGGCTGTGAATATGAACTACAAAATGCAGGCTTTGCAGGAAGCAGCCATACAAACAACGCAGGTATCATTGGTGTTTCCGTTGAAAGCAGATGCTGTATCTGACAATATTGCAGGGGTAGGATTGATGGCTTTCAATCAAAATATTGATGATGGATTGTTCACTGAAAACGGTCTGTTTTTGACCTATTCCCAAAATTTCTCGCTTGGACTTCTGGGGTCAGACCTGATTGCCGTTGGTGTTCAGGGCGGATACTCACGGTCTTCGTTTTCTCCCTCCAATTTTCAGTGGGGATCCCAATACAGTCGATATGTGTTTGATGGATATAACAATTTTTCACCGGCACCAGTAAGCGAATTTGACAACAGCGCCAACAGGATAACCCTTAATGTAGGTGCGATGTATTACTACAATCGAAAGCGCAATTACCTGTTGCACAATTACAGTGCTTTCTCCGGAGTGGCTATCTACAATGTCAACAGGCCAAATGATTCTTTTAGTTTTAATGGGAAAGACAAACGTCCTATGATTATTAAATATCATGGGGGTATGGAGGTGCGAACAGGGAATCTCTATGTTCTGCCCAACATGTTGTTTTACCTTTCCAGGGGGAAAGTATCTACAATAGTGGGGTCACACTTTGCCTATAGCTTTGTGAGTACGGCCAGGTTTACCTCAAACACCAAGGGGGTTCAACTATTGCTAGGTTCATGGTATCGGCTAAGAGAGTCTTTCACTTTGTTGGGCGGACTTCAGGTAAATTCACTGGCTATTCGAGCCAGCTATGATATGAATTCAAATCTTTTTGTCGACAATGAAGCAATTTCAGTGACCCCGGCATATGAGATTTCTCTTACCTACATACTTTCAGGGGACCAAACACTGAGGAAAATGAATAACGCCCTCTTTTAGAATCTCACATAGATATTTAAGACCTGTCCCTTGTTTACTTTCAAGGAGGTAAGATCATTCATTTCAAGTACCAGTTCTTCCGGTAGGTTAAACTTCTCGGCAATAGTTGTGACATTCTCGCCCGCTTTCACAGTATACTTGAAGCTGTTACCAACACTCACAGATTCATTCAGTTCTACAAGCATGTCAAGATTGGGCCTGTAGCCCATCGGGTTTTTGATTCTTAGCGGTTTGTAGGCATGCAGACTGGCTTCAGTAAGTCCGTTTAGTCTCATTACCTCCTCAATACTCATATTGAAGTTTTTCGAAATGCTGTATAATGTTGCCTTCGGTCTGATGAGATAGATTGTAGGAGGGTGGTAATTGATAGGGTCATGAGATTTCATGATCACCTCCACGCGCCTATTGAATTGTCTGCCGTACTCATCGTTATTCGGTGCAATCGGATCACTCTTTCCATAGGAGGGGAGGGTGATGTTATCCGCACTGAGGCCATATTGCCTGAGGAAGTCCATGGCAGCCACACCTCGTTTTCCACTTAATTGGTCATTATATTGATGATCTCCGATGGCATCTGTATGGGCTTTTAGTTCCACATAGAGTTCTTGTCGTTTAGCAACTTCCACGAGGTCCATCAAAGATCTTTTGGCTTCCGGTCGCAGTTGATAGTCATTGAAGTCATAATATATATTAAAAGTCCTTTGGTGTGCATGGGTCATACCATGTGTTCCCGTGATTTCCAGGTCTTTCACAAAATAGGAATCCTTATGTGCACCTGCTTGGCTTGGATGTTCTAATTCAATGTGATAGTTACCTGCTCTGATTTGATTGAACTTAAATGTTCCATCAGATCCTGAAAAAGTTCTGGCTATCATTACACCCGATTGATCTACTACCCGTAGTGACTTGGTGCTTTCCGGTTGACCGGTTTCAGAGTTAATCAGCTTTCCTGTCACGGTCAATCTGCTGTACTCCTGGTTGGTATAGCTTGGCAAATTCAAGATAACCTGACGATCCCCAATGTCTCTGGATTCTACTTCCAGGTTTTCACTCAGTACACGATCATTGTTAAACCTAAATGCTTTGATGTTTTCATACATTTGACGCGTACTGGTATTCATTGTGTTTTTGAAAGATGCATCATTGCTGGCCAGGCGGTAGTTACCACTCTGTTTGCCATCACCGAAGATCTCGTCAGAAATGATGCGGTTTAGAGTGGCTTTTCTGCTTGGAGCTAAGTTATAATAATAGGAGTAGGCGGTAGAAAGCAGTTGTTGTTCCGCTTGAGTAAGCTCCTTACCCTGTAGATCCATTGTCAACACCTTCACATATTTCTCTTCCTGACTATTCAGTCCTTTGACAGCCTGGCCATCGGCAGACTTCAGTGAAGGGTTTTTTCTATATGCATCCACAATGTATTCGAAGGCGATCAGACGATCAATTTGCTTTTGTTCAGCCCTTGAAAGATTTTCATAGGTACGTATGGTTTCAGGAGTTAAAAGTGTGGGGCTGACATCAGCAACTTGCTCATTGGTGGCCAGGATGTTGTCAGTTCTTACATTTTTCATCGCCAGATTGCTCACATAAGTGTTCTTCGTAGACCCGGGATTGACAGGGATAATAGTATATGTTCCTGGGGTCGTACGGTCAAAAGTGAATTGTCCCTTTGACCCGGTGGTTGTGCGTGCTACGATATTACCATCAGCATCCTGTAGTGCCAAAGGGACATTAGAAATATTGCCCTTTTGCGTGTTGCTGATATTTCCAGAAACCTCTACCATTTCTGCAGCACTGGCCGTAGCTTCAGGTAGTTTCAGGAGAGCATTTTTAGTTTCATCAGAAGTGACCGTACCATCAACCAGTATTCCGGTGGCTATTCGTGCTTCTTTTATGCGATTGTAGATGCCTTCTTCATATGCACTCAGGTTATCAATTAGCTTACGATCGGCGGCGGAAGGCTGATAGGTATATCCTGATTTGGTATTATTGAAGGCTTCCTTTGATACTAATCGGGCCCACACATTTCGTTCAGACTCAGGCAACTGCCTGAGGTAGGAGTAGGCAATGGCTCTGGTGATGACTTCATTCTTTCCGGGAGTTTCTCCTTTTAAGTCTTTTACCAGTACTTCGATATATTCCTGTTCTTGCTTGCTCAGTGATTTATAGGACTTCTCATCTTGTGAGATGAGCGATGGGTTCTGCTGATAAGCATTGGTCAGATATTCTGCTGCAATGCTTCGGTCAATGGCTTTCCTGGTTTGCGGATTTATCGTATTGTAGAAAGTCACATCTGCAGTCAAGAGGTTTGATTGAGCACGTGGTTGACTGCTTTCGGGAGTAGAAAGCAAGACATTTCCCTGACCATCTTTTAATACCAGTCGGTTGACGTAGGTGTGTTGTGCGCCCTCATCAAAACCTTCACCCATTTTTACTGTATATTCTCCTTCTGTGACATTGTCAAACGTAAACTGACCATTGCTGTCAGTTCTGGAAAGGGAAACCACATTGTTGTTGGCGTCCATCAACACTACGGGTTGGTTGGCTACCGGGATATCCGATTTTACGGAGGCAAGACGACCATTGATTTCCCTCACATTCCGCATGGTGTTTTGAGGAATTGTTGAGAGTAACTCGGCACCGGCATTCAGTTCCTCTCCAAACATTGGTTCGCTTAAGGATCTGGCAGTTTTTATACGCTCATAGATGTTCTTTTCTGCGTAAGACAAACCATCAAGGATTGCCTGGTATTTTGCACTGACAGCAAATTGATTTCCGTTTTTATTGTTCTTTAGGGCTTCAGCTGCGATGAGCCTGTTCCAAAAAGGTTGCTCAACAGGGATGAGGTGAGTATAATAAGAATCTGCTGTAGCCTTGAGTAAATATTCACTTTCCTGAATAGGGTCACCATTAAGGTCCTTCGCCAATATTCTGATATATTCCTGTTCCCTTTCACTGAGGGTGTTGAAATAGGTTTGATCAGATAATGCCACCTTAGGGCTTTTAGCATAAATGTCATTAAGTAAGGCTGCTGCAATACCCAGATCGATGGCATGTTTTTTATCCGTAGTGAGTGCCCGATAATAATTTACATCTTCCTGGGTGATCGGATTTCCGGGATCATTGGAATTGGCTGTGGTCGCACCTGTGCCTTTTACTGTCAGGTTGCTAAGGAATGCATCTCCCGGTATGTCATTGGGATCGTTGAATTCAACCTGGTAGTCCGAATTTGGGACATTGGTAAAAAGGAAACTGCCATCGGGTTTTGTGGTTACCTGCTGAATTACCATTCCATTGCTTGAAACGAGATTGACCACTTTATTGGCTATTGGGGCCTGGTTGCCTACTAGCAGTAATTTACCTGAAACATTAACCTGGCTGAAGTTATTTGCCAGTTCATTGGAAATACCTCCTACAGGAGCTTGTTCCGATGTGTTTTTAGCCCTGTTGGCCAGTTGTCCAAAAGTAAGAGACTGATCATTGAGAAGTGCGGTTTCAATTTCACTGAGTGCCGACTTCTCTATGGTTGAAAGTCCTGCAATAAGATTCCTGTCTCTCTCGCTGATGCTGTACTCATTTCCAACACGATTTCCTTTAAGCGCTTCTTTGGCTATACTTCTGCTCCAGATCGCTTTTTCATTCATTGGCAAATGGTCATAATAGGATTGAGCGCTTAGTAACAGGGACTTTTCAGTTTCACTGAGTGGAGTACCTGCAAGGTGTTTTGCCAGAATGTTGATATAAGACTTCTGAGCACTGTTCAAACCCGCTACAAAAGAGTCGTCAGACACCGGAAGGTTGGGGTTGGCGCTGTAAGCTTTGTTTAAAAGATTAGCAGCAATTGACCTGTTAACGGCTGCTTTCTCATCTGGTGACAGGTTTTCATAGGCACTGATGTTTGCATTTGATATGGTTGTTACTCTGCTTGCCGTAGTACCTGAACCCGGACCCGAGGTCTGATTGTTTTGGGCTGTAGTGGTTGATCTACCACTTCGTGGGTTGGCAGAAGCTCCTGCTCTCACATCAGAAATCATTGGCCCACGATTAACCAGGTTGGTTGGCTGAGAAACTTCCCTTTCAGGTAGATAGATATTGTCAGGGCTATCCAACCATGGATCAGCTACCGAGATAAATCGCTTGATGGCACGTTCCTTGTCTTTATCAAATGTGCTGAATAAAGCCTGATCATTGGCCTTCAGGAAGTTAAACGCCGCTTCGATATCCCGGTTTAGTTTGGCCACTGCCAGTTCATTCTTTTCAAAGTTTACTTCACCCAGATAAAGGTCAGCCTTTACACTGTTGTTAATGATTTTAGAAAGAATTTTGTCAAGTTGTTGCTTTTGATTGCCACTAAAGGAGGCATAAATGGCTCGATCTTCTTTGGAGATATTTTTCTCCAAATCATTCACATCATTTAGGATGATACTGGATGCAATGTTATTTAGTGCCTCAAGTTGCCTTGAATCAAGGTTTTGATAGAAAATACGATCTTCTTCCTTTAACTCAAACTTGGGGTCATCGGCCAAATTGTAAATCTTTTCCTTTATAGAATTGCTGACGACATCCGGGCTGTTTTGATTGTTTCTCAGGAATAGGTTCTCATTGAAAGCAAGTGCCATATTCTGGATATTCTTCTTCTCACTGATCACCTTATAAGAGAGCTGGTCCACACTTTGCTGTGATTGCTGGTCCAGTTTATCGTACGTCTCCATAGGGTAGGTGAAGTCGTGTGCCTGTTTCATCCTGGTAGCGATGATCATGTCCACTTTCTCTTTATCAGAAACAGGCAATTCTTCGTAGAAATCCGTTTCTTGCTGATCTATGGCAATACTCAATCCAAGACCATCTTCGCGAACATAGGCAGACACGAGATTATCCACATGCCGCTTGTCTTCAGAGGTCATGTGTGAGTAAAAGAACTCGTCTTCATCACGGATGGCTTGCAGGTCGTTTTGTGACAGGTTTCTCACCCTGGCATTTACTATCCTGTCTATCCTTTCCTGGTCATCTTTACTCAATGAGTTGTAGAATGATAACTGTTCATTGGTAAGTGCCATCTCAATATTGGATACATTTGATGCCATCAGGTGACTAATGATCTCACTGAGCATCTCATCATTATCAGAATCAAAATCGTAATCATCAGAAAAGAGCGAGTTTCGACCTGCGATGGCCTCGTCAGACTCAATTTCAGTGATCATATCCTTTTCAGTGGAGATATTGAAGGAGTAGATATCCATCTTGCCTACTCCACCTTTTCTGTTGGAGGAGACATAGCCCTTATGTTTTCCCATAAAAAAGAACATATCGTCCTTATTGGAGTTGAAAGGAGCTCCTACATTATAGATCTCGGCCTTTTCGAAGGAGGTTCCATCTGCCAGGTAGATATCGAATCCACCAAAGCTTCTGTGTCCGTCTGAACTGAAATAAAGGGCCCGGTCATTGTGGTCATAAAAAGGAGAGGACTCCGTAAATGGCGTATTGATTTGAGCACCAAGGTGTTGTGCTGGTCCCCAGTTTTCATCACCGAATTTCGTACTTAGGTAGATGTCATAACCACCGACACCGCCTTCTCTATCTGAGCAAAAGAAAAGTGAGTCACCGGAAACAGTGATACAGGCTTGTCTGGAGTTGGAGCCTTGTGCATTGATGTTGGGATTGAGCTTTATGGGATCGGTCCATTCTCCTTTTTGGAGTTTAGAGACATATATAAAACAGTTGACCACATTTGTGCTCGCTTCCACACATCTGGTGAAATAGAATTTGGTCCTGTCGTGATTAAACATCCCGGCAGCATCGTCAAACTTATCATTGACAATGTCAAAATCATCTCTTGTTTTTACTTCTGACCAGTTGTTGCCAACCTTTGAGAACCTGTACAGGTCATTCCACGACCCTCCAAAAGTACTCTGCCCGGACCCTTTGCCTCCTTTTCTACCGGAAGAAATTACGATTGTAGAGTCATTGAGATAAGTTGAAGGAGCAGAATCCATATCTTCACTGTTCACGGGTTTGGGAAGTATGCTAAATTGATGTTCCGGCTGTGCAATAGAGATTTCATTCAATGCAATCAAAGTACCTTCCCGTTCTATCCTGGCTTGCTCGTAATAGTGGCGATACCTCGGATCTTCATGTTGATCTTTTTCTTTTAGCAGTAGCATAAACTCCTCAAAATTCTCAAGGGCTTCCTGATAGTCACCATTGAGTTTTTTCATCAATGGGTAATAGTAAGCGGCCAGGATAAACCTCCCATCATTGCGTCGTTTTACTTTCAGATAATAACCTTCTGCCATCTCGTAGTCCAGTATAGCCCGATAGGATTCGGCTATCTTGTATTGTGCGGCTATGTTATTATCATCTTTTTCCAGAACAGCTTTATAAACACCAATGGCACTTTGATGATCGTTGGCCTCTGCATATTTGTCACCCATCTCTATGAGAAGGGTGATAGGCTGACCAATCACCATTAAAGGAATCGAAAGAAGTAGGAAGACTGCTAATAGATAGTGTTTTGACATTTTACCCATGACCAACTAGTATAAAAGATCCCCAAATAAGAGGGTTTGGATAATTTTTTCTTAAGGCTACTTGTGCCTGATAAAGTGATTCGGCGATGTTGTTGCTTTTCAGATAGTTTTCATAAAAGCTGTTCATCAATTCCTGGGTAGCTTTATCATCCACTTTTACCAGACTGGTAATCAAATATTTTGTACCTGCAACAAGAAATGCGCGTTGCAAGCCATACACACCCTCTCCGTTTTCTACATCCCCGAGGCCGGTTTCGCAGGCAGATAGAATGACCAGTTCGGTCCCGTCCAGGTTTAGGTTCATGGCCTCGTACGAACTAAGGATACCATCACTGAAATTCACCTGGTTACTACCATTAGCATAGGCAGAAAGTGAAGTAGCAGCACCTTGTAAGAATAGCCCTGATTTGAAGAGGGGGTTGTCGGTATTTAGCACTCTCTTCAGTGCGCTGTTCTTATCAGAAAAGTATCCATGTGTGGCTATATGTAATATCGTGGGACTGTTGACCTCTTTAATACGGGCTTCGGTAGCATTGTCACCTTTGTAGAGGGTCGTTTGCCATTTTTTGGCACTTAGATCCTTAGCGGCAATGTTGATTTCTGTTTCTGACCCTGGCAGCTGATCAAGCGCAAAGGTCCTCTCGCTTGCCGTTCCGAAGTTTGGATTTCCAAAAAATACCGCATCATTGGCAGATTTATTTGTTGATCCCTTAACGACATCCTCACAGTTGGTGATGAAGCTGACATAGTACTTGTCGATAAGATAGGTGTTGTCTGGTAGCTTAAAGGTATTCGGATTGATCTTATAAAAAATACCATCTGGTGACATGTAAAGCTTTTTTGTTCCGCTCAGGTGCTTATCAATCCGCTCCCACACCAGCTTATATGAGGCAGATTCTTCAAATTGAAACTGCAAAGCATTTTTATAGGCTGCATATAGCTTCTCTTCCAACTGAACACCGTTTTCTATGAGCTCGTATTCTGGTATTGTACTATTTGGTTTTAGTATGATTACCAAATAGGAGAGTGCATCACTAAAGCCAAAGACATGAGAATCTCCCCGGGTGCCGGATACGAAATCCCTGATCCTGATGATCTCAATCACACTTTCATCCGGTTTGAGGTTTTTCTGTACTTTTTTCCAGGTCACCTTATCATTTCTGATAAAGGAAGAGAACTGCTGTGAACTCAACATGATATTCTTCTCCATGTTTTCCACGCTGTCTTCAAGTACATCCAGGTTAATCTTATAATCCTCTAGTCGGGCTTTACCCACCTGGTAATAGCTTGCCAATTTGGTTTTTAGATCTTTCCATTGGATATAAGTAGCCATCAGTTCATGATTACCACTTTTGCTAATGCTTTTTTGCAACTTTTCTCCTGATGAAAACAGGATGGCCTTGGTTTGGATTTGATTATTTAATACCTCGGTGATTAGCTCAGGCTTCTTTTCCAGTAACCGGATCACCACAAAGTTGTATCGTTCGATATCATCACGTACATCCTGATAAAACAGCTCTTTTTCTCTTTCGGTAAGGACCGGGAAAATACTGGTGATCTGATCAATCTGAATGGCGATGGCGTCTCGGAAATATTGTTCTGCACGTTCAAGGTCTCCCTGGGCAAAATAATGAAGTCCGATATTTTCAAGTGATCGCGAATAAGAAGGATGGTTTACCCCCAATCGATCTTTCTTGATAACTACGGATTCAAGATAGTAGTTGATCGCTTTATCGGGCTGCCCCATGGCTGAATAAAGAATTCCAAGGTTATTCAACGTGGTAGCATAATCAGGATGGTTCTTGCCATAAACCTGCTCATCGATCTTCAATACCTCCAGGTAATATTGTTCGGCAGTGCTGTAGTTACCCAGGATCCTTTCCGTACTGGCCAGGTTATTTAAAGCATCTGCATAGCTAGGATGCCTTCTTCCATATCTTTTTTCATAAACAGGCAAGGCCTCAACAAATAAAGCTTTTGCAGCCTCAAACTGACCTTTCCTTTTATATATGACAGCCAGGTTGTTGATTGAAGTGGCATAATATTGATTGTCTGTCCCCAGGTGATCGATGCAAATGCTGTGGACTTCACTAAAGTATTCCTCTGCGCGATCCATATTGCCAAGGTCCTGATACAATATGCCAAGGTCATTCAATGTTTCTACCAATAAGTGCTCCGGCAGGTTAGGGATACTCTTCTTGAGATCCATGGTCTTGAGAAGCACCCTTTCTGCTTCAGCGTAGTTTCCTTCCGCCTCATAAAACATCCCCAGGCTTTCGAGAGACTCCGCATAGTCAATTTGGTAGTTTACCCCCAGGTTTTCATAGATGCTAGTAGATGTTTGCAGGTATTCCCTTGCCTTGGCAATATTGCCATTTTTTATCATGATCCTACCCAGGTGATTGCAAACCTCTGCATATTCTGGTGTATTTTCATCGTGGATCTTTTCGATCAGGTCATGTGATTTGGTGAAATAATCAATGGCCAGGTCATAGTATCCTACCTCTTCAAATAGGATCCCCAATTTACCTTGGGCAGAGGCATATTCATAGGATTGTTGACCATAGGCTTGTGCTGCCTCATCTATGGATTTAATGAGGAAGTCCCTGGCTTTATCATATTCTCCTTCCTCGATCATCACAGATCCGAGGTTTTGATAGGTGAAGGTTAGGTCTTTTTTATCAATGATGGGATCCGAAAGGTAAATTCTTAAGGCATCCTCCAGATTTTTTCTGGCCAGATCATATTTTTTGATTTTGATATAGGCAAAGCCAATGTTGTTGTGAAGGTTAGCCTTTTGCACAGAAGACAACTGACCTGAGAGAGAAGGGTTGCTAAAAATGCTATTGATTTCATTGATACCTGAAAGGATATCATTTCTATCCATCAGATTATCAACCTTTTGCAACCGGGCGTCTAGTCCCTGGGAAAAAAGTACATGTGATGCTAAGAAAAATAAAATCAGAGTGCAACCTCTACAAAGTAATTGCAAACTATTCATACTATAATTGACGGTATTGGTGGAAACTACAATTATACCCTAAATATTGCCAAAATTATTCACAATGGCAGAATAGAAATATCATTAATTCATAAATTACTACAGAAATTACGCATATATCAATTGCCCCGACTATCCTTTGTATAGCCTGCTATTTATCAATTATTTAATACCTTTTGCCTATATTCAAATTTAACTCAATAATGAAAAGAAAAGAAGCCCTTAAAATATTGTCTGGTGGTTCTCTTGGTTTGGGATTATATCCTTTAGCCAATGCTCAATCTAAAACAACGGAAAAATTGGAATTAAAAGGTAACATCAATCATGCTGTTTGTAAATGGTGCTACAGGGATATCCCTTTAAAAGAATTTACTCTGGCTTGCAAAGAGATGGGTATCTCCGGAATAGATCTTTTGGGTGCGGATGACTGGAAAACCGTCATGGATATAGGGTTAGCATGCTCAATGGGTACACCCAAAGATTCCAGTATCGAGCAGGGACTCAATGATCCAAAAAATCATGAACGACTGACAAAGAATTTCATAGAAGCCATTGATAGGGCAGCAGATGCAGGTGTGGAGAAGATCATCGTTTTTTCCGGTAATAGAAATGATATTTCCGATGAAGAAGGATTGGAAAATTGTGCCGTTGGAATTGAGAAGGCCTTGAAAGTCGCGGAGAAGAAAAATATTTTATTGGTGATGGAGCTTTTAAATAGCAAGGTAAATCACCCTGACTATCAATGTGATCATACGGAATGGGGAGTGAAACTGGCAAAGAAAATCGGATCTCCCAATTTCAAATTGCTCTATGATATCTACCACATGCAGATCATGGAAGGGGACGTGATCCGGACAATCAGAGACAATCACGAGTATATTGCTCATTACCACACGGGGGGTGTTCCCGGCAGAAATGAAATTGACGAAACACAGGAATTATACTACCCGGCGATCATGAAGGCTATACTTGAAACTGGGTATACTGGCTACGTAGCACAGGAATTCATCCCCAAAAAGGATGATAAACTGGCATCATTAAAGGCAGGTGTGATGATTTGTGATGTATAATCATCAGGTTTAGTTAAATTTATCCACATGTTGCGCCAGCTAGAACTATTGACAGGGCTAATAGCATGTCTGTTGATGCAGGGTTGTTATGGGTTGGAGACAGATATTTCTAAAAAGCTCGATTATCCACTTACCTTATTTTCCTCTGATTCATTTATTGCATCAGCTGATAGCCTGATTAATATTCCCGGCCATGATGAGATTGATGATTATGTGGATTATGCAGTATATCCTGATCCATTTACTGTCAATGAAGTCAGTTACAGAATTAAAAATATCGGTCTGACCAATACAGCTGAGACAGTTAATATTGAGGCATTCTATCGAAATGCTTCATTAGATACCCTTTCATTGTTTCAATTAAGTGATGTGCCCTTAGTGGTGGGTGACAGGGTGGTAGTCCCTGTGAGTACCACGCATTTAAGCGCTATCACCAGTCTCGTGAATAATCAATCGACGTTTCTGATGATGGTGGAAACAACCGGAGACACTCAATTGATTGATTTTACCCTGAGCATTTATTTTGATACCACAATAGCCATAGATTATGACTTATAGAGTAATCATTGTCTGCGTCTTATTAGTCCAGGCTGGTAAATCGATGGCCCAGGATGAACTGGATTTGTTTCTGCAGGCCGGTGTCAAGGATGCTGGGCTGGTGATCCAAAACTACTTAAAGCCTGTATTTGAAGGAGTGGGTTATGGATATACCAATGGATGGTATCATACGGCCAAAGCCCATGAGACCCTGGGTTTTGATATCTCTGTATCGGGCAATATTGCGTTTATTCCCCAATCAAGGCTTACCTATACATTCAATAATTCCGATTATACCAATATTCAACTGACCAATTCAAGCACTGCACAGCTTCCCACGGTGTTGGGCCCCCATCTCAAAGGTGAACGACCCGAAGTCACCTTCTATAATGATGGAGAAGAAATTGTGCGCACCACATCACCCCCCGGAGCCATCAACTTAAAGGAGGAGATTGGTTTTAATGCGGTACCCGTTCCAATGATCCAGGCTGGAGTAGGAGTAATCAAAGAAACTGATTTGATCATTCGCTTCATTCCACCAATTTCATTTGGTGAGGATGCCGGTAGGGTAAGTATGTTTGGCTGGGGTATAAAGCACAATTTAGGACAATGGATTACCCTGCTGGACTATTCGGGCGTGGATGTCTCTTTCTTGGCGGGTTTTAGCAACTTCAAAGTGACGGCTGACTTATCAGAAGAGGACGACCCTGCTACAAGCAGCAATGAGGGGGTGTTTAAAATGAATGGTTTGGTATTTCAAGGGATTATTTCCAAAGAATACATCAATGTATTTACCATTTACGGAGCCGTGGGTTATTCAAGGGCAGGATCCAGAACCCAGGTATTGGGCACATATCCCATAGATCCTGATTTCGAGCAATTACCGGTCGATCCCATAGATTTAAAATATGGCACTGGCAGCATGAACCTAACAGCAGGGTTGAGGGTGCGTATTGTAGCACTGACCTTTAGTTCGGCCTTCACTTTTCAGGAATATCCGGTGCTTTCGTTGGGATTGGGGATGACAGTGCGATAAACATTCGCACATTTTCTTATCTTTCGGCCCTCAACAGAATACCCAAAATAATTTATGCACTACATAGGATTTGACATTGGAAGCTCTTCCATCAAAGCTTCCATCGTAGATGTGGACAGCAAGCAATCCGTTGGTCTGGCCAGCTACCCCGACACAGAAATGTCCATGATTTCGAAAAAACCTGGCTGGGCTGAACAAGAGCCTGAAGATTGGTGGAAATACGTGTGTGAAGCTTCCAGAAGAGTCATTAAAAAGGCTGGTGTTGACAAAAAAGATATTGTAGGTATTGGGCTAAGCTATCAAATGCATGGGCTCGTGCTGGTAGATAAGCAACAAAAGGTGCTGCGACCTGCTATTATATGGTGTGACGGACGAGCTGTCGCATATGGCAACGAATCCTTTCAAAGGATTGGTAAGGACAAGAGTTTACGCCGGTTACTCAACAGTCCCGGAAATTTCACTGCTGCCAAATTAAAATGGGTGAAAGAGAATGAGCCTGACATTTATAATAAGGTATATAAAATGATGCTTCCAGGGGATTTCATTGCCATGAAAATGACGGGAGAGATTTCAACTACAATTTCCGGACTCTCAGAGGGAATCTTTTGGGACTTTAGTAAAAACGAGCTTGCCGGTTTTCTGATGGAGGATCTGGGTATTGACAAAAACCTGATCCCGAAAGTTCACGGTACATTTTTTGATTCAGGCCATCTTTCTGCGGAGTCTGCTAACTTACTAGGACTTAATGCTGGAATCCCCGTTGCTTACAGGGCAGGAGACCAGCCCAACAACGCACTTTCTCTGGGGGTTTTTGAGCCAGGAGACATTGCTGCCACCGGCGGTACATCCGGAGTAGTCTATAGTGTATCTGATCAGCTGATCTACGACCAAAAGAGCAGAATCAATGGATTTGCGCATGTGAATCACAGCCAGGACCACACCAGGATAGGTTCGCTGTTGTGTATAAATGGTACCGGCATCCAATACAGGTGGTTGAAACAGCAGTTAGCCCCCGAATTGGGCTATGATCAAATAGAAAAGATAGCGCAAAAAGTACCAGTAGGATCTGACGGAGTGCATGTTTTGCCATTTGGTAATGGGGCTGAGCGCATCTTCGAAAACAAAGAGGTTGGATCGCATATCCTGAACGTGGACTTCAACAGACATGATAAGTCCCATTTATACAGGGCAGGACTGGAAGGCATCGCTTTTTCATTTGTGTATGGTGTTGAGATACTTAAGCAGCTTGGAAGCGAAGTAAATAAGATCCGGGTGGGCAATGATAACCTCTTCCAATCGCGGGTTTTTTCAGAGACGATAGCTACACTACTCAATTGTGAAATAGAGATGGTAGAAACCACAGGCGCTACGGGTGCTGCACAGGCGGTCGGCTTTGCGCTTGGGCATCGTAAATCAATCCAGGAAGCCATCGGTTCGTCACAAGCCGTGGATGTATATATGCCATTGCCAGATCGATCCGTATACCAGGAGCATTATGCATCCTGGCGGGCTAATCTTGATAAGTTTTGTTAAATAAGGCGGATAATTTGATCTCAAGACTTGATCGTATAAGAGTTTTATTTAACTTCGTTAACGTACACGAATAAATAATTAATCGATAAATGATGAAAAGAACGCTAATCCTAGCCCTTTTAGCATTAGCTACCAACGCCCTGATTGCTCAGGAGAATTGGAAGCCTTTGTTTAATGGGAAAAATTTTGATGGCTGGAAGCAGCTAAATGGCAAAGCCAAATACACAGTTGTAGATGGTATGGTTGTAGGGACCACGGTCATGAATACTCCCAATTCTTTTATGGCTACCGAAAAGACATACTCGGATTTTATCCTGGAGTATGAGTTTTACCTGGATACCGATATGAATTCAGGTGTGCAGATTAGGAGTCTGAGCACCAAAGAGTATAGGGATGGAAGGGTGCATGGATACCAGGTAGAGATTGACCCTTCCGAGAGAGGGTATACCGGAGGTATTTATGATGAAGCTCGTCGTGGATGGCTATATCCGCTGGCAAGAAATCCAAAAGCACGAACGGCCTTCAAAATGGCCAAGTGGAATAAGGTAAGGGTTGAGGCCATTGGGAATTCTATCAGCACCTGGGTAAATGGAATTCAGTGCAGCAGATTGGTAGATGATCTGACCGCTGAAGGTTTTATTGCCTTGCAGGTTCATGGTATTGGCGACCGGAAGCACCTGGAAGGGTCTCAGGTTAAATGGAAAGACATCAGGATCATGACTGACAACCTGGAAGCCAACAGGTGGGATGCGGATCCGGACGTTCCTGAGATCAGCTACCTGAAGAATGAACTTACTGAGTATGAAAAGCGACAAGGCTATAGATTGCTTTGGGATGGAAAATCTTCTGCAGGTTGGAAAGGCGCTAAGATCCCTAATTTCCCCGAAAAAGGATGGGAGATGAAGGATGGAGAACTGACAATCCTTGGAAAAGATGGGAGAGAGTCTGCCGGTCCCGGTGACATTGTTACCATCAATTCATTCTCAGATTTTGAGTTGATACTGGAGTTTAAGATCACTGAAGGTGCAAATAGCGGAATTAAGTATTTCGTTGATCCAGGGTTAAATAAAGGATCCGGATCAGCCATAGGTTGTGAATTTCAGGTACTGGATGATGATAAACACCCCGATGCCAAGATGGGTGTGAGCGGTAACCGAACAGTGGGTTCACTCTATGATCTGATCACTGCAGAAAACCTTTCTGTTGAAGGACGTGGAAAGCAATTTAAAGGCGTTGGTAACTGGAATGTGGCCAGGATTGTATCTAAGGATGGAAAAGTTGAACATTGGCTGAATAATGAGAAGGTGGTTGAGTACGATCGTTTCTCTCAGATGTTTAGAGCTTTGGTAGCTTACAGTAAGTACCAAAAATGGGATAACTTTGGTCAATGGCCCGAAGGTCCGATCTTGTTACAGGATCATGGAGACACAGTAAGTTACAGAAGTATAAAAATTAAAGAACTATGAAAAAAGATTCAAGAAGAGACTTCATTAAAAAATCTGCATTAGCCACTGCAGGATTTTCCTTTGCTGGTGCAGCCTCAGCATCCAGCTACAGACGGATCATGGGTGCAAACGATCGTGTGAACCTTGCGATTTGGGGTACAGGAAGGAGATTTGGTGCTTACCAGGACATCCTTGACAAGAAATACAATGTACAATTAACCTATGTTGTTGACGTCAAAAAGAGTCAGCTTGAAAAAGCTGCCGAAAGGTTAAAGAAAAGTATTTCTTACAAGCCGAAATTTGTTGAAAACCTCCAGGAGTCTTTGGATGCAAAAGATGTGGATGCGGTGATCAATGCCACACCGGACCACTGGCATGCTCCGGGAGCCTGGAAAGCCATGGAAGCGGGTAAGCATGTGTATGTAGAAAAGCCATGTAGCCACAACCCATGGGAAGGTGAATTGCTGGTTTACTTCAGAGACAAATACAATCGCGTTGTCCAAATGGGAAATCAGCAAAGATCTTCCGGACATACCCAGGAGATCATAAAAGAGATCCACAATGGAATTATCGGTAAGCCTTACAAAGCTGTGGCTTATTATAGCAGTGGAAGGGGAGAAGTGCCCAGACAGGTGAAACAAGCTCCTCCATCTGATTTAAATTGGGATTTATTCCAGGGCCCGGCACCAAGAAGACCTTATACGCATGATACCTGGGATTACAACTGGCACTGGTACGGTTGGGATTACGGTACAGCAGAAAGTGGAAACAACGGAACACATGAATTAGATGTGGCTCGATGGGCATTACAGGTGGATTATCCTAACAAAGTCATGGTCGATTCCATCAAAGGACACTTTGTGGATGATGGATGGGAAATGTATGACACCATGTATGCGACATTCAAATTTGATGACAACAAAGTGATCAATTGGGATGGTAAAAGCCGAAATGGATATGGTACATACGTTGGTGGCCGTGGAACAGTGATTTATGGCTCTGAAGGTACAGTACGTGTAGATCGCGGTAAATATGAACTTTATGATCGAGGTGGCAAGCTTATCAAAGAAGCTGAGTCCGGTGGTGATGAAGGCGGAATGGCTCTAGGTGGAGGTGGCGATATGTCAACTAATCACCTGCATAACTTTTTCCAGACCATTCGCGGTGTAGACAAATTGAATGCACCAATCGATGAAGGAGCCATTAGTGTTCACTTGTGTCACCTGGCCAATATTTCCAGTCGATTAAATGATAAGACACTGGATGTTGATGTGAACAACGGTCATATCTTCGACAGGGAAGCCATGAAACTGTGGAAGCGTGAATACGCCCCAGGTTGGGATCCTAAGGTTTCCTAAATGGTTGATGAATAGATTATTATTCCTCTTAATAATTTCGGGCCTTTTCTTCTCCTGTGAGGAAGAAGAAAAGCGCCCGAATATTTTATTTGCCATCGCTGATGATGCTACCTACATGCACTTCGGGGCCTATGGTTGTGATTGGGTAAGTACACCTGCTTTTGACCGTGTTGCTCAGCAGGGATTACTCTTTCAGAATGCTTATACGCCCAATGCCAAGTGTGCCCCTTCCAGAGCAGCGATCCTAACAGGCAGAAACTCCTGGCAACTTGAGGAGCTGGGAAACCATTTGGCTTATTGGCCGAAAAAGTATGTTTCATTTATGGAAGTGCTGAAAGCGCACGGTTACAAGACCGGATATACAGCCAAAGGGTGGGCACCTGGTGATCCTGGCACAATCAATGGAAAGAAAAGAGAGCTTACGGGCCAAGCTTTTAGTCAAATCAAACTTGAACCGCCAACAAAGCAGATCGGATCGGTAGATTATGCTGCGAATTTTGAAGTCTTCCTCGATTCTGCAGGAGACGCGCCTTTCATGTTTTGGTACGGAAGCGTGGAGCCGCACCGTGCCTATGAATTCAAATCTGGTAACAAGCTTGGTAAGAGAAACCTGGATGAGGTAGATAATATACCTGCGTTCTACCCTGACAATGACACCATACGCCACGATTTCCTGGACTATGGCTATGAGATAGAATATTTTGATAGTCATCTGGGTAAAATGATTGAGTCTCTTGAAAAAAGAGGTCAACTGGACAACACCATAATCATCGTTACTTCAGACAATGGAATGCCATTCCCAAGAATCAAAGGGAATGCTTATGAATATGCCAACCACCTTCCTTTAGCCATCATGTGGGGGAAAGGAATCAAAAGCCCGGGTCGGATCATTGAGGATTATGTGAGCTTTATCGATTACGCCCCAACCATCCTTGAGGCAGCTGGAGTGGATGTGACAACTTCAAAAATGCAGCCCGTTTCTGGGATGTCTTTGCTTCCCATCTTTAAGACCGAATCAGATAAGGTAACAGGACTTGGTAGATCACATGTTCTGATAGGGAAGGAGCGTCATGATACGGGCAGACCCCATGATTGGGGGTATCCCATCAGAGGGATTGTAAAAGATGGATTCATTTATCTTAAAAATTTTGAAACCGATCGTTGGCCCGCAGGACATCCTTTGACCGGCTATCTGAACACTGATGGTAGTCCTACAAAGACCTGGATCATCGAACAAAACCGGCATCATCCCATTGACCCATACTGGCAGTTAAGTTTCGGGAAACGCGTGGACGAGGAGTTTTACAACATCAAAGAAGATCCATCTTGTGTCGACAACCTGATCAATGATCAGCGCCAGGCGGAGTTGATTGGTACATTGAGAAATCAGCTGATGAGCGAACTTGCTGAGCAGGGTGATCCACGTATGTCAGGAAATGGATCCGTATTTGATAATTATCCGCTCACGGGGGGACAGGGCTTCTTTGAGAAATTTATGGAAGGAGACAGCGGCAAGACTGGTTGGGTTAATAAATCTGATTTTGAAACCAGGGAGTTTTACCGGCAACTGGATCAATAGCCAATATCTGATTTAAATTCCATCTGTTTGTTGATGTAGTTTTCTACGTTTTCTTTCATCAGGATATCTATTGGCAAGTGATATTGCATCGTTGAATTGGTTTTACCTATTAGCTTGTTGAACAACCTCATCACCGCCATATAACCTTGCCTTTCCGGTTGCTGGCTAATGACAAAGTCAATACCTCCTTCAATCAGAAGTTTTACGTTTTGGTCTATCAGGTCGTATCCAATTATGCTAAGTTTTTTGGTTGTGTTTTCACTCACAAGGTAACTTCTGGAATTAGGAACAAATACAGCCTGATAGCCCTGGTTCAAAGCCTTTCGAAGCTCAGGAATTGATTTTTGGTGTGGTTTGATCGTATAGGTTACCTCATGGAACACAGGTTGACGTTCCAGGTTCTGGAAGTATTGTTTGAATCCCTCAATGCGTTTGAGGAGGATGGGCATGCTCTGAGGATTTGATACCAACTTCGGTATTAACACTTTGCTCTGCTCATAGGTGGCGGTAAGCAGTTCAATCAATCTGCCGGCCACATGTCCACTCTTGATGGCATCCTGACCTACAAAGTCAATTCCAGAATCAGGTATATTGGAATCAACCAATATGATGGATTTGCTTTTCCTGTGGGATGCTATATACTCACTCAGATCATCAGGAAATATGGCTGCGGTCAGGAGCCCGTCATAGTCCAGTGATTCAAGTTTCTTCAATTGCTCAAGGAATTCCTTTCTGTTTCCTTGATCAAAAGAGAGCTGATGCACTACCGGACCATGATCGTGAATCTCATTGAGTGCCTTTTTGATACCAATCTGTGGAAAGTGCCAATACTCATTTTCTGAATTGGCACTGGGAAGTAGAATGGCTAAGCGCAACTTCTTTTTAGAGGCCAGAGACCGGGCGATCAGATTGGGCTGATAATTGAGTGCCTCAATTACTTTGAGCACTTTCTTCCTGGTTTTTTCAGACACCTCACCACGCTGGTGAATGACCCTGTCCACTGTGCCTATGGATACTCCCGATTTGGAAGCAATGTCTTTAATACTTACTTTTTTGCTATCCAATATTTTTCCAAATTTTGGTTCAGCTTTTATTAACCTTCCACTAATATCATATATTTGCTTGAGAAAAATGATATTTTCGCACATTCGTTAACGTACACGGACGAATTTTCATAAATTACAACATATGCCCGACTTAAAAGGAAAAGTTGCCGTAGTTACCGGCGGAGGTGGAGTGCTCTGCGGTGAATTTGCCAAATTACTAGCTTCAAATGGAGCCAAAGTAGCCATTCTTGACCTCAAAAAAGAAGCCGCTGACCAGGTAGCAAACGAAATCATTAAAGCCGGAGGAGAAGCAATCGGCGTCGCTGCCAATGTATTGGAAAAGGAAGCGTTGGAACTTGCCAGAAAGGAAGTGGAAGATCACTTTGGTACATGCGATATTTTATTGAATGGAGCAGGTGGGAATCATCCAAAAGGTACCACGACAAAAGAATTCTTTGAGGAGGACCAATTGCTGGACAATGAGATCACCTCATTTTTTGACCTGGACCCCAAAGGGATAGAATTTGTTTTCAACCTGAACTTCCTGGGTACTTTGATACCCACTCAGGTATTCAGTAAAGGAATGATTGGTAAGAAAGATGCTTGTATAGTTAATATTTCTTCCATGAATGCCTTTACTCCACTTACAAAAATCCCTGCATATAGTGGTGCAAAGGCCGCAGTGAGCAACTTCACACAATGGCTGGCAGTCCACTTTTCAAAAGCTGGCATCCGTGTCAATGCACTGGCTCCGGGGTTTTTCCTTACTGACCAAAACAGGGCCCTATTGACCAATAAAGACGGATCTTTAACAGCCCGCGGAAATAAGATTATTTCACAGACTCCGATGGGGAGGTTTGGTGATCCTCAAGATCTCAATAGCACCCTGTTATACCTCTGTGACCCAGCTTCCTCATTTGTTACGGGTGTGGTAATCCCGATTGATGGTGGGTTTAGTGCCTACAGCGGAGTATAAATAAAATATTATCATTACATTGAATTATAAACCTGGAAATGACCTTAGAACAAACCTGGAGATGGTACGGACCTAAAGATCCCATTCCATTGAGTCATGTAAAAATGGCTGGTGCAACAGGAATAGTAACTGCCTTGCATCATGTGCCCATCGGAGAAGTCTGGACGATTGACGAAATCAACAAACGGAAAAATGAGATAGAATCTGCGGGGTTGACATGGTCGGTAGTGGAGAGTATCCCAGTTCATGAGAATATCAAAACCCGATCTGGTAATTACGCTACCTACATAGAAAACTATAAGCAAAGTATTCGCAACCTGAGCAAAGCAGGAATTGATATTGTCTGCTACAACTTTATGCCAGTACTGGACTGGACCCGGACAGATCTGTTTTACGAGATGGCTGATGGTTCAAAGGCATTGAGGTATGATGCCAGCCAGTTTGCCGCATTCGAATTGTTTTTATTGAAAAGACCTGGAGCGGAAGCTGTATATTCTGAGGCGCAAAAACATAAAGCTAAAGATGCGCTTGATAAAATGTCTAAAGACGAGCAGGAGGTGTTGGTCCGCAATATCATTGCTGGTCTACCGGGCTCAGACGCTGGATATACCCTGGGGGAATTTCAAAAAGTCTTGGATACTTATGCTGAGGTAGGGGATGCTGAATTAAGAAATAACCTGTACCAGTTTCTGGAAGCCATCATTCCTGTTGCTGAAGAATCTGGAGTACTAATGGCCATCCATCCTGACGATCCGCCATATCCATTGCTGGGACTGCCAAGAGTGGTAAGCACGGAAGCCGATGCCAAACAACTACTGAATGTAGTGGACTCACCCAACAACGGACTTTGCTTTTGCACAGGCTCCTACGGAGTAAGAGCAGATAATGATCTTCCCGGTATGGCTGAGCGATTAGGGCATCGCATCAACTTCATTCACCTGCGTGCCACCAAGCGTGATGATGAGGGCAATTTCTATGAAGCCGATCATCTCACCGGAGATGTGGATATGTATGCTGTAATGAAAGCCCTTGTCAATGAGCAAAACAAGAGAGCCCGGGAGGGAAGAAAAGACTTGAGGATGCCCATGCGTCCGGATCATGGTCATCAAATGCTGGACGACCTAAACAAAAAAACCAACCCTGGATATTCAGCTATAGGACGTCTGAGAGGACTGGCAGAGTTGAGGGGACTAGAACTGGGTATTAGAAGGAGCCAAACAGACTAAAGAATTATGAAGAAATACATGGACGAGAATTTTCTGCTAAGCAACAAAGCCTCTCAAAGGCTTTACTTCGACTACGCAGAATCTTTACCGATCATAGATTATCATTCACATTTACCTCCTAATGAGATTGCTGAGGATCTGCAATATGACAATCTCACACATGTCTGGTTACGAGGTGACCATTATAAATGGAGAGCCATGCGGACCTTTGGGATCAATGAAGCCTATATCACGGGTGACAAGCCTGACAAAGACAAGTTCTTGAAATGGGCTGAAACTGTACCCAATACACTCCGCAATCCGCTGTATGACTGGACGCACCTGGAATTGAAGCGTTATTTTGGCATTAATGACTTGTTGAGTTCAAAAAATGCTGAAGCAGTTTACGAAAATGCGGGTGAGCAACTCAAGACCAGCTCACATACCGCACGTGGTTTGATGAAGCAGATGAAGGTGGAGATCTCCTGTACCACAGATGATCCTATCGATGATCTGGCATATCACCAAAAGATCAGGGAGTCAGGTTTTGAGATCAGGGTATTACCAACTTTCAGACCTGACAAAGCCATGACTGTCGAAGCAGCGACGTATTTGGACTATCTCAAGAAGTTATCAGCTGCATCTGGTGTAGATATCACTGATTATGATGCTTTTAAAGCAGCCATTCAAAAAAGGCATGATTTCTTTCATGAAATGGGAGGCAGACTTTCTGATCACGGGCTGAATTGTATAGAGCATGAGACATACAAAGCAGGAGAACCGGAAGCTGTATTCCAGAAAGTATTAGGTGGAAAAGAGATTTCCGCCAGAGAACAACGGTTGTTAAAGTTCGATATGCTCCTGGAGTTTGCCAGAATGGATCATGCTTCTGGGTGGACACAGCAGTTTCACCTGGGTGCCCTGAGAAATAACAACAAACGACTCCTCACCAAGCTTGGTCCGGATACGGGGTTTGATTCCATAGGGGATTTTTCTCAGGCTGAAGGCATGTCGGTATTTTTTAATACCTTGGACTCTACAGACCAACTTGCTAAGACTGTAATATACAACCTGAATCCTTCAGACAATGAAGTATTCGCTACGATGACCGGTAATTTCAATGACGGGTCTGTCAGAGGTAAAATGCAATTTGGATCAGGCTGGTGGTTTCTCGACCAGATCGATGGGATGGAGAAACAAATGAATGCTTTGTCAAACATGGGCTTACTGAGTTGTTTTGTGGGTATGCTTACCGACTCCAGAAGCTTTCTGTCATTTCCCCGGCATGAATATTTCCGGAGGTTGCTTTGCGACCTGTTGGGAAGAGATGTAGAGCAAGGGAGATTGCCAGAGGATTATGATTTATTAGGCGAAATGGTAGCCAATATCAGCTATCACAACGCCAAAAACTATTTTAAATTTTAACTGATAATAGCGCATAAAAGAATGAAAAAAGTAGTCACTTTCGGAGAAATCATGTTGAGGCTTTCTCCTCCCGGAACACTTAGATTTTCCCAAACCAACAGTTTCGATGTTATCTACGGAGGCGGTGAGTCAAATGTGGCCGTTTCTCTGGCTAATTATGGCGTACCTGTTGATTTTGTTAGCCGACTTCCACAAAATGACATCGGGGAATGTGCCATGATGGAATTGAGAAAGCGTGGTGTCAATGTAGAAAATATCATTTGGGGTGGAGAACGATTAGGTATTTACTTTCTTGAGACCGGAGCGGTGTCTCGTGGTAGTAAAGTAGTTTACGACAGGGCTCATTCAGCCATTGCTGATATCAAGCCTGGTATGATAGATTGGGATCGGGTTTTTGATGGCGCTGGTTGGTTCCACTGGACAGGTATTACCCCGGCGATCTCTCAGGGTGCAGCAGATGCATGTATGGAAGCATTGCAGGCAGCTGATAAGCATGGTGTGACCATTTCCACTGACCTTAACTACAGGAAGAAACTTTGGAATTACGGCAAGAAAAGTGATGAGGTTATGGGACCTCTTGTTGAATATTGTGACATCATCCTGGGTAACGAAGAAGATGCTGCCGAGCATTTTGGCATCCACCCTGAAGGTGTAGATGTGACCAAAGGTGATTCTATGGAAGCTGCTGCTTTCGAGTCAGTTTGTAAGCAGGTGATGAAGCAATTCCCACGCGCTAAAAAGGTTATTACTACACTCCGTGGCTCGATCAGTGCATCTCACAACTCATGGGCAGGAGTACTTTACAATGGAAGTAAAATGTTTACTTCACCAACCTATCAGATCACGCATATCGTAGATCGAGTAGGGGGTGGTGACTCATTCATGGGTGGACTGATCTATGGTCTTTTGAAATATCCTGAAGACGATCAGAATGCATTGAATTTTGCAGTGGCTGCATCTTGCCTGAAACACACTATCTTCGGTGATGCTAACCAGGTAACTGTAGGTGAAGTTGAAAAATTAATGAGCGGCGACGCATCTGGTAGAGTAGCAAGATAAAAGTAGAAGCATGTCAAGATTTACAAGAATAGAAGTAGCATTGGCTATGAAGGAAACGGGTATAGTACCCGTTTTCTACAACAAGGATTTGGAGCTTTGTAAGAAAGTTCTAAAAGCTTGTTACGATGGTGGTGTAAAAGTTTTTGAGTTTACCAATCGAGGAGATTATGCGCATGAAGTGTTTGGCGAGCTCAACAAATGGGCAGCCAAAGAAGCCCCTGAGATGATGTTGGGAGTCGGTTCTGTGGTTGATGCAGGCACTACCTCACTTTATATTCAATTGGGTGCAAGCTTCATTGTTTCACCTATTTTGAATGCCGAAATGGCAAAGGTCTGTAACCGAAGGAAAATAGCCTGGTCGCCCGGGTGCGGTAGTCTGACTGAAATTGGGTACGCTGAAGAGCTTGGTGCTGAAGTGGTGAAGATCTTCCCCGGAACTGAAGTAGGTGGTCCATCATTTGTGAAAGCAGTGAAAGGGCCCTTCCCATGGACATCTATCATGCCTACGGGAGGTGTTGAGCCTACCGAGGAAAACCTGTCTGCCTGGTTCAAAGCGGGTGTTCATTGTGTAGGAATGGGATCCCAATTGGTTACAAAGGATATTTTAGCGAATAGTGATTGGGCATCATTGACTGAAAAAGTTAAGAATGCGCTAGCCATTGTTAAAAAATATAAATAGAATGAAATACTTACCTGTACTTTTTCTTGGGCTTATACTTATTGGTTGTGATGCCATCAAAAAAGACACCCGGGTGATCAAACTGGCCCATGGGCTGGATATCGAACATCCGGTGCACAAAGGGATGGAGTATATGGCTGAAAAGGTAAAGGAAAACTCCGGAGGAAAACTTCAAATCAATATTTATCCATCTGGCCAGTTGGGCCAGGAACGAGAGCTTCTCGAGCTGATGCAGATAGGAAGTATTGAGATCACTAAGGTTTCGGCGGCAGTGATGGAAAATTTCGTTCCTTCTTATAAAGTATTGGGCTTACCGTATATCTATCGGGATGAAAAACACCGATTTGCTGTATGGGACGGCCCAATAGGTCAAAAACTTCTGGCAGAAGGAGAAAACTATCTGATGAGAGGGCTATGCTTTTATGATGCAGGCTCCCGAAGTTTTTATACCAAAGCAAAGCCGGTTGAAAAGCCATCAGATCTCAATGGTATGAAGATCAGGGTAATGAACAGCGTCACTGCATTTGACATGGTCAAAGCACTGGGCGGTTCACCTACACCTATCTCCTGGGGAGAACTTTATACAGCATTACAGCAAGGAATTGTGGACGGTGCTGAAAACAATGCGCCGAGTTTCTATACTTCTTATCACTACGAGGTATGTAAGTATTATTCCATTGATGAGCACTCAGCACAGCCTGATGTTTTGTTAATCAACAGCAATCTTTGGAAGGACCTGTCCGATCAGGAGAAGAAGTGGCTGCAGGATGCAGTGGATGCATCCGTGTTGGAGCAAAGGAAACTCTGGAAAGAATCTGTTGAATTTTGTATTAATAAGGTGAAAGAAGCAGGTGTGGAAGTAATCTACCCCGACAAGACATTGTTTCAGGAAAAAGTAGCCCCGTTATACGATTCATTTGAAAGTGATCCAGTTATTAAACAATTGATTCAGGAAATCAGAAATGAAGGAACTTAGAGTAAAGATAGACCGTGGATTGGAGGCCTTTCTGGCCTTTCTTATGGGATTTATGATTTTAAATGTATTGTGGCAGGTTTTTTCCCGGTATGTGATGGGAGCACCCAGTAGCTTTACCGAGGAATTGGCCCGTTACCTATTGATCTGGATAGGTTTATTGGGAGCTGCTTACGCCTCAGGAAAAGGACTACATCTTGCCATGAATCTTTTTCATGATAAGTTATCCGATAAAGCCAAAGTACGCCTGGAAATCATTCTGGAGGTGCTCATTATCATTTTTTCTTTTTCATTTCTAATTGTAGGCGGTATCCGGCTGGTATATTTAACATTTTACCTTGGACAAATCTCAGCTGCATTGGAAATGCCATTAGGCTTTGTTTACTTGATAATCCCAATTAGTGGAGTATTTTTCATATTTTATTCGATTGATAATATCCGGATCAAAAGATCAGAAAAATCCGCCAATTGATTCATTAACCTAAACCAGATACTAAAAGCACACCCATGGGCTCACTAGAAATCCTCATCCTTGTTGTTTCATTTGTTGTTTTGCTGTTGATCGGGCTGCCGGTTGCCTACAGCATTGGACTCTCTTCTATTCTTACCCTGTTGGTGAGTATGAATCCCACCATTGCCTTAACTACCATGGCACAGCGTATGGCGACCGGTCTTGATAGCTTTGCGCTTCTGGCAATTCCTTTCTTCATTGTGGCCGGGCAGTTTATGAATCATGGGGGTATAGCCAATAAACTGGTGAATTTTGCCAAAGCCTGTCTCGGGATGCTTCCCGGAGGACTTGCCTATGTAAACATTCTGGCTTGTATGCTTTTTGGTGCAGTCTCAGGATCTGCTGCCGCTGCAGCATCCGCTATGGGTAGTTTTATGGGACCAAGAATGAAAGAAGAAGGATATGAGCCCGAATTTTCCGCGGCTGTAAATATCACTTCATCAACGACTGGTTTATTGATTCCACCAAGTAACGTATTGATCGTTTATTCTTTAGCAAGCGGTGGGGTTTCCATTGCTGCGTTGTTTCTGGCTGGATATTTACCTGGTATTTTGATTGGATTAACACTCATGTTTATATCCGGTTATTTTGCTTACCGTAAGAAATATCCTGTAGGGGACAGGGTTTCATTCACATATGTAATCAAGACATTTGTAGATGCGCTGCCAAGTCTTTTCCTGCTGGTACTTATCATCGGTGGTATTGTGGCCGGGATCTTTACAGCAACTGAAGCTTCGGCCGTTGCAGTACTCTATACTTTCATTTTGACTGTCTTTATTTATAAAGAGATCAAAATTAAAGACATACCAAAGATCTTGCTAAGCTCGACCAACACCAACTCAATTGTGATGTTGCTTATTGCTACATCCATGGGGATGTCATGGGTAATGTCTTATGAGGACATTCCACAGTCTGTGAGTGACGGATTGTTGTCAATCAGCGATAATGGAATTGTCATCCTCCTGTTGATTAACCTGATCTTGCTTTTCGTGGGGATCTTCATGGACATGACTCCGGCAGTATTGATTTTTACTCCAATCTTTTTGCCAATTGTGACCAGTCTCGGAATCGATCCCATTCATTTCGGAATCATCATGGTAATGAACTTGTGTATTGGGCTTTGTACTCCACCAGTAGGATCCGTACTCTTTATTGGATGTAGTGTGGCCGGATTACCCATACAAAAGGTGATCAAACCGCTTATACCTATGTTCATCGGGATGGTGATCATACTGATGATTATCACCTACGTACCATCAATCACGATGTTTGTTCCTGAGTTTTTTGGCTTTTGATAAACTGAACTAGTTGAGCAGGTATGAGTCGAGGTTTTCACTGGTGATGATGTCCAGTGGGAGTAGCTTTTCCGGGTCAATGTTTTTCCCAAAGACAAGCAGGTCAGTGAGTTTGGCGATGCCTTCGTAGGCGGCCATGTAAGGGTTTTGATTGATCAGGAAATCGATTGTTCCTGATTTAATTCCATCGATGTTATTGGCAGTTGGATCATATCCAATGACAACACAATCATTAAATCTGCTCTTTATAGGATAGGCCACAAGGTGAACTTTGGCGGTGGTCACAAAAGCACCGGTTACATTGCGAAGGTCGCCGGCTTGTTTATTCAGGATGTCATTGATCAGGGCTGGTTCCCGATGAGGGATGACGATGCTTTTGATTTCCATGTTATGGTTTCTTGACTGAAAATACTCCCTGAAACCATTCTCTTTCTGGATCATGTGGGGTGCATTACCAGGATTCTCATCCAGGTGAATGATCAATAAATTTCCCATCTGCTTACAACAATGATCTATAAGATTGGCAGCAAGTCTACCACTTTGCTTCAGGTTTTGGCCGATGGCACAGCTGGGGTTTAGATCAGGGATCTTCGTGTTAAAAGTGACGTAGGGTATGCCGGCATTTTCAAATTTCTTTAAGATATCCAGGGACTCCTGGAGGAAGACGGGAGTGATCAATAATCCATTGGGTGACTCGGACAGGATCTCGTTGGCCTTTGAGGTGAAGTCAGCGGGTAACTTGCTATTGAAGGACGTAACTTTTACATCAATACCAAAATGATCAAAGTCTTCAATCGCCCTGGTGATCCCTTCATGAGCAGTTCTCCAATACCCATCATCTTCTTTTCTTGGGATTAGAACAGAGAAGTAGAGGGACTTCTGTTTCTTGAGTGATTGCGCGAAGACATTGGGCTTGTATTGGATCTCCTCAAGTACCACACTCACTTTGGCCAAAGCCTTGTCCGAGACCTTGCCTCTGTTATGTATCACCCGATCCACGGTACCGGGAGATACATTGGCCAACTTGGCAATATCTTTTATGGTTAGGTTTTTTTTCTGCTCCATAGCATAAAATAGTTGTTACGAATTTATGATATTTTTTTGAAATATTTTATAAATGTGGACGAACAAATTATATTTGTGTTCGAACACACAAAATCAATCACTGCTTAAGTGAGTATGATTTTAAAATATTTTATAGTAAATTCAATAGCATGACACCACAAACACTCGATCACTCCGCTAAAACCCTTGAGAGACTTCCTGTTACCATTTTTGATGATGATCAGCAGGGAAGCAAAAAGGTAGCTGACGACATTGCTGATTTGATTATTGCCAAGCAAAAAGCTGGTGAAAATGCTGTGCTTGGTCTCGCTACGGGTGCCACGCCTATCAAAGTATATAAAGAGCTGGTAAGGAAGCACAAGGAAGAGAACCTAAGCTTCAAGAATGTAGTGACGTTTAACCTGGATGAGTACTATCCTATGGATAAGAGCTCCATTCTTAGTTACAACTATTTCATGCATCATCACTTGTTTGATCATGTGGATATACCAAAGAAGAACATCAATATACCTGATGGGTCCATCCCGATCGAAGAGGTGAAAAAGTTTTGTGAGGATTATGAGGCTAAGATCGATGAATATGGTGGGATGGACATTCAGCTACTGGGTATTGGTCGAACCGGTCACGTAGGTTTCAACGAACCACCATCGTTCAAAGATTCTCCTACACGATTGGTTAAACTAGACCCGGTGACCATTTCTGATGCAACCAGGGAGTTTATCCGTGAAGAGCTGGTGCCTCGTCGAGCCATCACCATGGGTATTAAAAGTATCTTCAAAGCCAGGAAAATCTACTTGATGGCCTGGGGTGAGAAAAAGGCCGCTATTTTAAAAGAAGCTGTTGAAGGCAATATCTCCGAAGATATTCCGGCTACTTTCCTTCAGCATCACCCCAATGTAGAAGTGGTTATCGACGAGCATGCCACACTTGAACTCACCAGGTTTAAAACCCCATGGATTGTCTCTTTGTGTCAGTGGGATGACAACCTGGCTAAACGGGCTGTCATTTGGTTAAGCCAAAAAATCAATAAACCTATTCTCAAGCTTACAGAAGAAGATTATAAATTAAATGAGCTGGGTGATTTGCTGGTTCATTATGGCAATGTGCAGGACCTCAACGTGAAGATGTTTACGCACTTCCAGCACACGATTACAGGATGGCCGGGTGGAAAACCGAATACCGACGATACCAACAGGCCTGAGCGGTCAACACCAGCCAAAAAACGTGTGATCATCTTTAGTCCTCACCCGGATGATGATGTGATCTCAATGGGAGGTACTTTCCTCCGGTTGGTGGAGCAGGGTCATGATGTACATGTGGCCTATCAAACTTCCGGAAACATTGCAGTTTTCGATTCTGATGCCAGACGGTTTACAGATTTCGCCTTTGATTTCATGGCCGAGTTGCTGGATGTAGATATGTCGAAACATGAAGCTGTAAGAAATCAAATCTATGAGGCTATCAAGAAAAAGGTTAGCGGTGACATTGATCATGAATATGTCAGAAAGGTTAAAGGATTGATCAGGAAAGGAGAAGCTGCTGCGGGTGCAAGATATTGTGGCCTGGAAGATGATCATATTCATTTCCTGAATCTACCATTCTATGAGACAGGCGCTGTTGAGAAAAGTGATCCGGGAGCAAAGGATTTTGAGATTACCAAAAACCTGCTCAATGAGATCAAGCCTCATCAGATCTATGCGGCTGGTGATCTGAGAGATCCGCATGGCACTCACAGGGTATGTCTGGACCTGATCATTGACTCGCTTGCTCAACTCAAATCTGAAAAAACGAGCTGGCTAAAAGATTGCTACTTCTGGTTGTACAGAGGAGCATGGCACGAATGGCCTTTGTATGAAATCGAAATGGCAGTTCCATTGAGCCCTTCTGATATGACAAGGAAGCGAAATGCCATCTTCAAGCATCAGTCGCAAAAAGATCGTCCGGTATTCCCCGGAAGTGATTCAAGAGAGTTTTGGCAAAGGGCTGAAGACAGAAACCGTGATACGGCAAAACAATATGATTTATTAGGACTTACTGAATATGAAGCCATAGAAGCTTTCGTGAGATATAAGTTTTAATATTTTTGCCAGCCTAACACAAAAGCTCAAAGCATGAATCCTACACTTGTTGTAATGGCTGCCGGTATGGGTAGCCGATATGGTGGCGTGAAACAAATTGACACCTTCGGACCTTCTGGCGAAACCATCGTGGACTATACCGTATACGATGCTTTACAGGTAGGATTCAGGAAAGTGGTCTTCATCATCAGGAAGCATCTTCTCGCGGATGTGAAAGAAAAGTTCTCCGGGCTAATTGATCATGCTGATGTGGAGTTTGTGTACCAGGAGCTGGATAGTTTACCCGCAGGGCTTTCAGTACCGGAAGGTAGAGAAAAACCCTGGGGAACTGGCCACGCAGTTTGGACGGCCAATCAGGTGGTGGATGAACCCTTTGTGGTGGTAAATGCAGATGATTATTATGGGAGGTCAGCCTTAAAAGTGATTTATGATCACCTGCTAAAGGTCGACAATAAAAAGATCGATGCATGCCTGGTGGCTTACCAGCTGAAAAATACATTGTCGGACCATGGGAGTGTATCCAGAGGAATTTGTGAAGTATCGGAGGAAGGGAGTCTGAAATCCATCAATGAAAAGACGGAGATTTATAAGGGGACAGATCATCCTTATTATGTTGAAGATGGTAAAGAGCACCCGCTAACTGGAAATGAACCCGTTTCAATGAACCTGATGGGATTTACCAGTCAGGTATTTAAAGACATTGAGACTGATTTTATCAGGTTTTATCACAAGTCAAAGGAGAACCTAAAAGCGGAGTACTACATCCCAACTGTATTGGATAATGTGCGTAAATCGGGAAGTAACGTACCTGTACTATTTACAGATGAATCCTGGTTTGGAGTGACGTACAAAGAGGATAAAGTCATCGCACAAGTGAAGCTTCGTGACATGATAGATGAGGGCATCTACCCAAAAAGTCTCTGGGGCAATGAAGGATGATCTTAGTCAAATAATTTCAAAATTTGATACTCAGGGATCGATAGAAGCGATTGAGCCTTTTGGGGGTGGCCATATCAACGATTCCTTTCGGGCTATGAATACCCGGAGTCAATTTCCAAACTACTTTTTACAGCGAATCAATCATCATGTCTTTAAGGATGTAGAAGGGATGATGAACAATATTCAATCTGTAACGGCATTTCTATCCAAAAAATACAACGAGCAATCGCTCGATGAGGATGGCATGCTGGCGTTGCAGATTGTAAAGACTCTGGATGGTGCACTTTATACGAAATGGGGTGACAGCTATTGGAGACTGTACCTGTTGATCGAGGGACTTCAATCCATAGATATACCATCTTCAGCGGATATCGTTTTTGAAGGGGCTAAAGGATTTGGGCAGTTCATCGCTGATCTTCATCATTTTGATGCCAATAGCCTTACGCACACAATTCCCTATTTTCATCATATGCCTCGCAGACTGAAAAGGTTTGAAGAGGTGGTGTCTGATGTCAGTGTGGACAAAGATGAAGAGAAGCAAGCCATTCAATTTGTACGTAAGGTGGGGAATGAATTATGTGAGCTTCAAAGGTTGCTTGATCAGGGAAGTTTACCCCTTAGGGTCACACACAATGACACGAAATTCAACAATATCTTGTTTGATGCTAAGAACAAGGCGAGGTGTGTGATAGACCTGGATACTGTGATGCCGGGGTTGGTGCACTATGATTTCGGCGATGGAGTGAGGACTTCTACCTGCACAAGTGACGAGGATGAATCGGATCTTGACAAGGTCGATATAGATGCGGAGTTCTTTGAGGCTTACACCAGCGGATTTTTAGAAGATACCCGGGGGATTCTCTCGGATCTCGAAACCCAAACGATGGTAGAAGGAGCACTGATGATGCCTTTTATCATGGGTGTCAGGTTTTTAACTGACTACTTTGAAGGAAATAAATATTATAAGACAGCTTATCCGACACATAATCTGGTCAGAGCAAAATGTCAGTTAGAATTAACCCGAAAGATGCTGGCAAGAAAGGCTGATTTAATTAGCATTGTGAAGAAATATTCTTAAGTATTCAAATTATGAAAGGAAAGATCCTGGTTACAGGTGGTGCCGGATACATCGGCTCGCACACAGCAGTAGAGTTGATTAAATCAGGTTACGAAGTGGTGATTGTAGATAATCTGTCCAATTCGCGTGCTGAAGTCATTGACAGTATTAATAAGATAACCGGGACCAGGCCAGCATTTTACAATTTTGACTTGTGTGATGCAGGGAAACTAGGAGATTTTTTTAAAACTGAAAAAGGAATAACCGGCATCATTCATTTTGCTGCAAGTAAAGCAGTGGGAGAGTCGGTGCAAAAACCGCTGTTATACTATCGAAACAATCTTAATTCTCTGATCAACCTGATTGATCAAATGAAGGGCAATAACATTCCGGATCTGGTTTTCTCTTCTTCATGTACCGTATACGGTCAGCCGGATAAGTTACCGGTGACAGAAGATACGCCGTTCAAAACAGCTGAATCTCCTTATGGTAACACTAAGCAGATTTGTGAAGAAATTATCCAGGATGTGGCCCATGTAAATTCTGACTTAAACTTCATAGCACTTAGGTACTTTAATCCAGTGGGAGCTCATGAGTCTGCAGAGATTGGAGAATTACCTCTTGGTGTACCAGCGAACCTGGTGCCTTTTATCACTCAAACAGCCGCCGGAATCCGAAAAGAATTGTCTGTGTTTGGTAATGACTACGATACACCGGATGGTACCGCAGTAAGGGATTATATTCATGTGGTAGATCTGGCTGAAGCTCATGTGAAAGCTATGGATCGCATGACAGGCAAGAATCAAAAGCAGAACTACGAATATTTTAACGTAGGCACAGGGAATGGAAGCTCAGTACTCGAAGTCATTGAAACGTTTGAACGCGTGACCAATCAAAAGCTGAGCTACAAGATTGTTGACCGAAGGCCTGGAGATGTGGTTAAAATTTATGCCAATACAGATTTAGCCAATAAAGAGCTGGGGTGGAAGGCATCGAAAGGACTTGACCAAATGATGGCAGATGCCTGGCGATGGCAACAGAAAGTTTCAAACATTTAGTTGTGTGATGGTTGATCAGTTGATCATATCATGAGAGGATATCGGACGACTTCTTGAAAGCGATTTTTACCTTGTCAGGTTTAATACATTTCTTTTAGTACGTCCTCCTGATACATTTTACCAATAGGAATGGTGTTTCCTTTGATGACAATCTGGTGGTTTGAGTAGCTGCTTACTTTGTCTTTATTGATGATAAAGGACTTGTGGACTCTTAAAAAAGGATGACTCAATTCATCTTCTAAATTTTTTAAAGAAGCCAACGTAATTAGCTGCCCATTTTCAGTCACCACTTTTACATACTCTTTCAATCCTTCAATGTAGAGGATGCTGTTTATTTCTACCCTATGCTTTTGTCCATCAGCTTTAAAATACAGGAATTCCGGTGTTTTTTCCTCCTTTGATGAAGTTGTTACGGGTGCGCTGGCTGGTTTCAGTTTATTGATGGCTTTCAAGAAGCGCTCAAATGGGATCGGCTTCATCAGGTAATCCAGTACATCCAATTCATATCCTTCAAGTGCATATTGGGGATAAGCAGTAGTCAGAATGATGGCAGGTTTGGTAGTGAGTGTTTTAATGAAGTCCAGTCCGGTTAATCCGGGCATCTGAATATCTAGAAAAACCAGGTCAACTTGTTGGTTGTTGATTGTGGCCATGGCATCCATGGGATTGGGGAAATCACCCAATAGTTCCAGGTGACTGACTTTTTTAACATATGCTTTGATAAGGTCCCTGGCAGGTTTTTCGTCGTCGATGATGATACATCGGACATTCATGACAGATTTATCTTGAGCCTCACATGATACATCTCATCTTTTACCTCCTGAGTTAACTCGTAATTCCCAGGATAAGCTAATTCTAATCTTCTCTTTACATTTTCTATACCCACTCCTTTTTCACTTCCGTTTGAAACTTCAGTACCTAAGTTATTCAATACTTTCATCTCAAGACTATTATTAGCTGTTGAAATTTGAATGCTGATTTCACTGCCGGGGTTGGATTCAATGTTGCTGTGCTTGAATGCATTCTCAATAAAGGGAATCAGGAGCATGGGTTCAATCATCGCTTCCTGCTGCACCTGGTCCATGGTCAGATTTACTCGTATATCCTTCCCAATCTTCAGTTTTTGAAAGTCTACATAATGCTGAATATAGCTGAGTTCCTTGCCCAGAGACACTTTTTTCACTGACGTATCATATACCACGTAGCGAAGCATCTCTGAAAGTTTCATGATCATCTTGGGGGCTTGAGGAGATTTGTTGTAAGATAGTGAGTAGACGTTGTTAAGTGCGTTAAATAGAAAATGAGGATTGATTTGGGTCTTGAGAAACTGCATTTCTGACTGCAATTTTTCATGGATCAATGCTGCTTCTCTTTGCTTACGTTTCCTGTTTTCAGTGGTAATCCAAACAATTGTGGAAAAGAAAAGCATCAAAATCGAGTTTACCACCGACCCGAAGATCAACCAAAGAAAGGGTCTTAGTCCAGAAGAAGACCGTCCTCTACCGCGTAGTTCTGAAAAATCCGGTTTTGGTAAGAGGTCATTGGTGTACACAATCAGGTAATGCACGCTTACGATGATCACAATGACGGCAATGGCATAGTAAAGGTATTTTCCACGCTCAAAAATCTTTGGGAGAAAGATCATCAGGTTGACATAAAACACCATCATGTGGATGGCCAGCAACCTGAGGGTATGAATCAATGCCTCCCCAATATCAAAGAGCCTGCTTTGGAAATAGAAGATCAGCATGCCATAAGCAAACCAGGACAATACATGTATCAGTTGTTCCCTTTTCATCATTCAGTAGAAGTCAAAATTGGTTGGTTTGATTCATTTTTCAACATGGTTTCAACGAAGAGATGGATCATTTCAATAAAATCAGCAGGTCATTCAACGAATGACTAAGATCTGTATTATTTAGTCTTAAATGAAGGTTTTTTAATGGTTGATTGAAATAATGATCCCGTTTGTTGAATTGTACAATGGGACCTAAACCTTTGAAATACCTTTGAGGTATAAATGACCAAATAAAACATTTAATAATGAAAAAATCACTACTTGTTTTGGTTCTGGTACTTGCAGCGGTGGCAGTCTTTGCCCAAAGAGGAGGATTTGATAGATCCGAAATGGTAAAGCGGGAAAAGGAAAATGTCCTCGCTAAAGTTGAAGGTCTTTCAGCTGATCAAAAAATGTTACTGGAAGGTATCTACGAAGAATTTGGTGTTACCCTGGATGAAACTATTGAAGAGATCCGCAAGTCGGGTGACTTTAGTCAGTTCAGGACGAAAATGCCCGCTCTTCAGCTAGAGAAAAGTTTGTTGATCAAAGACGTCCTAACTAGCAGCCAATATGCTGTCTATGAGAAGGTTGTTGGTGCTGATAGACAAGGAGAAAACAACACAAAACCCACGGAAACAAAAGCCCAGCCAGTCAAAATATATGGTAAGATCATCGGTTCTGATGATGGGTCGGGTCTTCCTGGAGCAACAGTATTGATGATTAATGTGAAGGATTCAGCAAGAAGCAAATTTGCCAATGCTCTACCAGATGGATCATTTACCATATCTAACCTGGATCAGGCTTTCTATAAAATGCGCGTTACCAGCCTTGGATATAAACCAATGGTGAGAGTATTGAGAGTAAATACTGATATCAATATGGGTACTGTTCCCCTTGCAGTAGATGTTACAGAACTTCAGGCAGTAGAGATAAAAGGAGATGTAGTTCCGGTGGAAAAGAAAGGAGATACAACCCTGTATAATGCAGATGCATACAAAGTAAACCCTGATGCCAGTGCTGCCGACCTGGTGCGCAAGCTCCCTGGGATGACAATTACCGATGCAGGAGTACAATCCAATGGAGAAACTGTCAGCCAGGTTTTGCTAGACGGAAAGCGATTCTTTGGTCAGGATCCGGTATTGGCCTTAAATACAATTCCCGCAGAGGTAGTGCAGAAGGTAGAAGTATTTGATCAGATGAGTGAAAGATCTCAGTTTACTGGATTTGATGATGGAAATACTACCAAGACGCTAAACGTAGTCACCCGTGAAAACAAACGAAATGGTACGTTTGGGAAAATCACTGCTGGTTATGGTACTGATGATCGGCACAATGTGGAGGGAAATATCAACTTCATGAAGGAAGGTCGGAATCTAACCGTTTTGGGAATGAGCAATGATATTAATAAAACCAACTTCAGTGATGGGAGTATTATCGGATCTAGTGGGGGTCGAAGAGGGTTTGGAAGATCTTTTGGTGGTGGACAGGACTTAACACCAAAAGGCATCACCCAGACCCAATCATTTGGGGTCAACTTTTCAGATACCTGGGCGAAGAAAGGCCGAATTGAGTCAAGCTACTTTTTTGATCGTTCATTGTTTGATAATCATCAGATCAGCGCAAGAGAATCATTTTTCGGTGGAGAAAGCTTGTTTTATGATGAAGATGCAACATCCAGAACTGAAAACATGAATCACAGAATGAATATGAGGATTCAGTATAACCTGAACGATAAGAACTCAATTGTTTTTAGACCAAACATCAGTTTTCAGGATAACGAGTCTTTAGATGTAACCTTTGGTCAGACATTTGATGAAAACCAGCAATTGATCAATGGAACAGATAATACTTATTCTGGAGATAATCTCGGCTATAAAATCGATGGTGAGTTGACCTGGAATCATAAATTCAATAAGACAGGCAGGACCTTTTCTGTAGAATTGGGAACAAATATCAATAACACGAATCGAGAAAATATTTACAGTGACAATCAGCTTGACTCACTGTTCAGATATGATAATACTGATGAGAATGTGTCGATGAAATATGAATTTAATTACACAGAACCTGTTGGATTGAATGGTCAGTTAAACGCTAATTATGAGTTATCTAACTATATCAGAAGAAATATCAGAGATGGATTCAGCTACAATTCATTTACTGTAAACAATCAAACATTTGAGGAAGGATTATCCAGTCACTTTGATACCGATTATACAACTCATAAACCAGGTATTGGATTTAGAAATCGAAGTATGACCGGGTTCTTTGGCGTTGATTTGGAGTATCAATATGTGGCGTTGGATAGCCGACAGGGTTATCCATCAGAGATAATAATCCCAACCAATACGTTTAACAATTTCTTACCATCCATCATGTCAAGAATGGATTTAGGAAAGGAAAGAAGCTTGTTTTTTAGGTATAGCACCAGTACGGATATCCCGTCTGCTCAGCAATTACAGCAGGTTGTGGATAATAGTAATCCTTTGTTTATGTCTGTTGGTAATCCATACCTGGATCAATCTTATTCCCATCAATTCTTTGCCAGGTATTCAAAAACCAATACTGATAAGAATACCAATTTTTCGAATTTCATGATGGTCAGGGCTACCCAGGATTTTATCACCAATGCTACCTATAGTGCAAGCGCTGATAGTGTTTTGGTGGGAGACATTATCCTTCCAAGAGGTGGTCAGTTGTCGCAACCAATCAACCTGAATGGTTATTGGAATGTCAGGGACAATATTACTTACGGATTCCTTGTCAGTCCCCTGAAAACCAACGTCAATCTAACCTTAGGTGCCGGGTATACCAGAACTCCCGGAGAAGCTAACAGGATCAGCAACATTTCACAGACCTATAATGGAAATACCGGAATCAACCTCTCGTCCAATATTAGTGAGAATATAGATTTCAATATTTCTTACAATGCTGGTTTAAACCGGGTAACCAACTCTGTTCAGGAGAGAAGCAATACACGATACACTACTCATCTGATTAATGGAAAGATCAACTTGATTTCAAAAGGAGGAACTGTTTTCAGGAGTGACGTCAATTATCAAATCTATGATGGTGTATCTGCTGACTTCGATACCAGCTACATCCTGTGGAACATCAGCATTGCTCAGAAGTTCCTGAAAAATGATTTGGGTGAAGTATCCCTAACAGTTTTCGACCTTTTGAATCAGAATCAAAGCATTACACAGAACATCACTTCTGCCTATTTCGAAGAGGTGAGGTCTCTGGTCCTGCAGCAATACTTCATGGTGTCGTTCTCTTACACTTTGAGAAAGTTTGCCAAGGGCTAAAAGAGCACAGTTGTTAACATTACGTTGAATATCGTTTTATATTTAGTTATTAGAAGCAGGCTTTGCCTGCTTCTAATCTTTTAGAGGGTTTCAGATTGGATTTCGTTATATTGAGAAGCAATAATATTAACCCCAATGACATTTGATCGACGCAACTTCATTAAGAAATCCGTTTCCGGCGGACTGATCTTATCCGCACCTGCCAGCCTGGCCTTTGATGAAAAAACAGAAGCTCAATATGAAAAAATTGATAAGGCAGCTACTAAACCAGTTTTAAAAAAGGAATTGTTCAAAGATCCTGTGATCATCGATCGGGTAGAACTGCTGCATTATGACGGGAATTTCATCTGCCAGGTATATGACAAGTCGGGTAACCAGGGTATTTCTATTAGTAACAATGCCCGGATGCATTTTCTATATCCGATATTTATCAAACAAGTGGCCCCATTCTTTATTGGTAAGGATGCCAGAGACCTGGACGACCTGATTGAAGGAGCAAGGATCCATGCTTCTAATTACAAGTATCAGGGCCTGGCTTTATGGATTCCAGTGGCTACTGTAGAATTCGCGTTATTAGATATGCTTGGTAAAATGGCAGCTAAGTCACTTTCGGAATTGCTCGGTGAACGACACCATCCCAGTATTGCAGTATATGAAGCCAACAACTTTCGGGGAAAGAATGCGGAGGAATCCATCAAACTCATCAAAGCACACATGGATCAAACCAATGCAAAGGCGCTGAAATTTAAGATAGGAGGCAGGATGAGCAACAATGCGGATTATCCTCCGGGCCGGTCTGAAAAGCTCATCCCATTGGTGAGAAAGACTTTTGGCGATGACATGGTGATCTATACAGACAGCAATGGCTCCTATGATGCAAAGGAAGCCATTCGGATAGGAAGGCTGATTGAGGAACAAAAGTTTGATTTCTATGAAGAGCCGGTACCCTTCGATTGGTATGTGGAAACTAAAGAAGTTACAGATGCGCTAAATGTCCCGATAGCAGGAGGGGAGCAGGAACCCAGTATGCACAATTTCCGATGGCTGATAGGCAATGATGCATTGGATATCGTGCAGCCGGATATATTCTATTTCGGAGGTATGATCAGAGGCATGAAAGTTGCCAGGATGGCTGACGCTCTGGGTAAGCCATGTGTGCCTCACATCTCTGGTTCAGGACTAGGCTACCTGTATATGATGCACTTTGTATCAATCCTACCCAATGCTGGCCCATACCATGAATTCAAAGGATTCAGCGATGATATTCCTATTGGTTCCAATACTTCTGACCTAAAAATGAAAGACGGTAAGATTGATGTGCCTAGCGGACCCGGATTAGGTGTAGATATTGATCCTGATTTTGTCCGTAAGCATAAAAAGATTGAAGTGATCTGATCAAAGAAGGCCACAGATCGTGGCCTTCTTGTATGTGGGCCCACCTGGGCTCGAACCAGGGACTTACTGATTATGAGTCAGTTACTCTAACCAACTGAGTTATAGGCCCAAAAAAAATAAATCGGGAACATACTACCCGATTTTTTTCGAACTGCAATTTTACCAATTAATCAGATATTTAGCAATGTATTGAGTGAAACTACTTTTTTTGATTTCAGTTTTGTTTCTATACCAATAATATAGCTTAAAACGGTAAAATATCAGATCATATGTTGAGATAAATCCAATTAGTTGACTTGCCAGTAATTAGGTCCCTATCCATTAATTTTAACCCCAATTCAAATACGCTCAAATCAACAATCCAACAACACAAGATGAAAAGAATAACCTCTATAATATTTATCCTGCTTTTTACCGGCTCCATTTATGCTCAGGGACAAAAACCATTTGACATTGATGACGCCTGGCTGGCGAAAATTGAATCTATAGCTCCTTCCAGCCCAAGAATCAAAGCTGAAGTGAGGAACATCCTTGTTTTTTCTCAACATACCGGGTTCAACCACTGGACCATTCCTCATAACAATGAGATGCTGAAGATCATGGCTAAAAAGTCAGGAGCCTTCAATGTCACCATTGCAAAGGACGTAGATACTTTTGAGAAAGAAAATCTTAAGCGATATGACGCCATCATTCTCAACAACTCCAACCCAAGCGGGCCGGATCGCAATCTTTTTGCTGACCTCCTGAAACAGAACTCAAGTCTTGACGAGAATACAATCTCCAAACTTGCCGCACAATATGAGAACAATCTGATAGACTATGTGGCCGACGGTGGTGGGTTGATGATCATGCATGGAGCGATCACCGTGCAAAACAATTCCATTCCATTTAGCCAGATGGTGGGAGGTAGTTTTGATTACCATCCGAAACAGCAGGAAATGCACCTGAAAGAAGTAGACCCTAAACATCCCATGGTTCACGCATTCAAGGGCAAGGGTTTTGTCCACACGGATGAGCCTTACTTTTTTAAGAATGCGTATGCCGACTACAATTTCAGACCCTTGTTATATATCGAGGCAGATAAGCTTGAAGGACTCAGGAAGGAAGTCACAGACAATACCATTTATGTCGCATGGATCAAGAAACATGGCAATGGCAGGGTATTTTACTGCTCGCCTTCGCACAATGCTCAAAGCATGAATAAAGAATTACTTCAGTTCTTCCTGGACGGTATCCAGTATGTGGCCGGAGATTTGAAATGTGATGACAGCCCGATAGGAAAGAAGTAGTTTATGGCGGCTCTCGAGTCGCTATTTCTCTATCAAAAGATTTTCAAGATACCTCAACCCAGTCACCACTAAATTAGATCGGTTTAGGGCTTTTTCCTTGAATTTTTCCAGTTGAACCCGGTCTAGTTTTCTTCCTTTTATGAAAACCAGTTCCGGGTTTTTGAGTACCGTAATGCTCTCTAGGGGATTGTTTTTCGTGAGTACAAGGTTGGCGTATTTACCATTTTCAATAGTTCCAAAGTCATTCAGGAAATGATGTGTTTTGGAAGGATTGACAGTGGCAGTTTTTAAGACTTCGTAGTTACTCATTCCTGCCATTTTATAAAAATCAAGTTCCTGATGCATGGAATATCCAGGTAAGGTAATACCGATCCCCGCATCGGTCCCTGAAATGATCCTGGCACCACGCTCATTGAGCTTTTTGATCACAAACAGGTGAAACTCATGCTGGTTCATAATCTTCTTGGTGATATCAGGATCATATGATTTGGTACTTGTCCATCGGTTTAGTTGCTCCTGGCTATCTACCATTCTAATCAAAGGATTCATGTATTCGATCATGTCACTCTCCAGAACACGCTCCTCTGTAAGCAGCCGATAAATGTTGTAGTAGACAACAAGGGTGGGACAAAGCGGAGTATTTGGGTTTCTTACAAACAAATCTACTACCTTGTCAAGTTTAGCTGTATCCAATTTGTGTGACAGGGCCTGCTGAACAATATCCTCAGCGTGTTCTATGGATTTGATTTGAGGCTGGAAATGGTTACTATACGGTACTTCATTGCTTGGATGAGCAACGATATCCATATCTAGCCTTTTGCATTCATCCACAATAGCATCAAACTCTTCAGGTGTCAGTCCATAGTAGGTCTTGATAAAGTCATAGCCTCTGGCATGGAAGGATGACACTTTCTCTCGTGCGTCCTCAGGACTAAATAATTGAAGATTGTCGTCACCCAGATAGTTGGGTCCGGTCAGTTTAGGGCCAGATGTAAAAAAGGTCGGAGCAAGAAGATCATCATTAGATACTTCCTGTTTCAATCTCAGATGCATTGGTTGTCCCCATACGTTTCGAACTGCCGTGACTCCATAAGCAAGGTATAGACCCAGTTCATATTTGTCCCATACATGTACGTGCATATCTATGAGTCCCGGAGATAAAAAACTACCATGTCCATCGATTACATCTACACCGGTGGTATCAATTTCGCCGGAAATCTCAGTGATCACACCATCTTCGATAAGCATCATTTGATTGATAAGTACTGTATCCGATGTCATGGGTACAATATTGATATTTTGAATCAGGAAGCTGTTTGGGGAGTCATCCGTTTTAAGGTATGAAGTGTCAATAGAATCCAGAAGAAAGAAAGAAATAATAATTAATAAGGTTGTTCCCAACAACCCACCGACGATGTAAGTGAAGATCCTTAGTATTTTCATAGATAATGATAATGGCTGGGGTTGTGAACAATTATACCGTCGGAACATCAAAATTGACTAATCTTGACAATAAAATTATCTGAGATAATTGCTATTGCTTCAAAAGAGGAATCATTATTTCATTAAAATGTGTCCGGTCTGCTTCACAAAGCCCTTGAAATCCCGGGTCAAAAATAGTTTTACTGATTCACTACTTAAAACCTGCGGTAAATGCTGAAAACTGAAATAGCCAGGGTTGGAATTGGCATCTAAAATACCAAGCCCCACAGGGGTATATGATATTTTTTCTCCGTGGATGTCAAAGGAGAGAAGGTATATAAATTCAATTTCTGGAATCATTAGCATGGCCTCATGGGCAGAAAGGCCAAAACATGCTTTGAATTCATCCGGTGAGAGTGTATTCTGTAAGGAATCATTTTGATAGATAACCAGTGATCCATTTAGTGCTGCGTCCAGGATACTTGGGATCATTTCCTTCAAATGTCCGTCTTCGATGCTTCTGCCATCAACAAACGATGTTTGCCTGATTGAAAACCTGCTATTGGATATCTCTTCCCGGTCGGTCATTTGAGGTTGTAGCTGACTACCGGCAGAATAAATATCCGGGCAATCGTTTTTGGTAGAAATTCCATTTTTGGAAATGACTTCTCTATCAATGAAATAAGAGTCATAGAAGTTTTCAAACCGGTTTCTCCAAACCTCTGAAGGGCTGGTGAGGATCCTTTTCATTAAGGCCTCTGACATCAAAGAGATTTCAGTAGATGCAGGATCTTTTAGATAATTCCGATAATCATCAAAGGGAATGGCGCAAATGAATCGATCCGAATGGGGCATGGAGTCATCAACGGATTTGTACAACTCAATGGAATCCAGTACTAAATAGCCACCATCATAAGATTCGTTTAGCCGGATATCCACCGCATACCCATCCTTTGCACGATAACCACTGATGTTGATGCCCTCATTGAAAACAGCGTTAAGATGACCCAGCTTTACGTCTTCCAGCAATTTTCTGGCCCAACCTGTTTCATTTAAAGGGTGCCCTCCATGATTGGTGAATAAAGCATGTGATAAAGCATAAGATTCCGAATACCACAAGACTTGCATGTCATCAAGCAATGCCAATACATCATCAAATCTGAACGAAGCCACATAGTTGTTGGCCGTGGTAGCGGAATGATAATAGGGGACATGCAGGTTCAGGAAGTTATATTGCCGAAAGACCTGATGATCCTTACGGCCTTCCGTCACATCTATTCCGATCAGAGAAACTTCTTCCGGTGAATAAATCTCCTCCAATCCAGGCTCATTGACCTTTCTCAATCTCAGCTTCAAAGTTTCTACTGGAATTAAAGTCTCAGTCCCCTGGTTATAGTCAAGTCGATAAGTCGCAATCTTATTATCCAACGCTGCTTCCAAAATAAACCTGGATAGCTCCTGATTTTTCCGATAGAATCCACTGTTTTCGTGCTCGCTCAATACATGGTACTCAATGACCCTGATCTTTTCGTCTACTTTAACCTTCTTTTGGCCAAAAGCAATATGAAGTGACGATAAAAGGATGATGATATGAAGACCAGACAATGTCAAATTCAGGATTTTATGGACAAGATAAAGAATTGGTCTTTGCCACTAAGGCACAAAGGCACGAAGAAATTACCGTAAAACCCCCTTTCTTCGTTAATCTCCATACTTTCATTTAACAATTTTTTTGGAATCCTATCTTTAAATCCCCGTGCCTTTGCGTGAACCCTTAAAGTCCGCTATCAACATATTCAGCATTACGCTCCGTAGGCACCTGGGCCCCCGTATCTTCAATCCAGGCAAGTAAGTCATCTAATAGCTCATCTCTTTTCTCCACCTCTTTATTGCTCAGGTTATTGGTCTCACTGATGTCATTGCTCAGATTGTATAGCTCCACAGCGTTGTTGGTTGTTATTTGATCACTTCCTCCATCCAGCATCCATTCCTCATAAAATAAAAGCAGTTTCCAATCACCCTTTCGGATCACGCTGACCGGGCGGGTTCTGAATATCGGATCCCTGGATTCCTCTTTGAGTCCTGCATAAGCCTCCAGGTAAGCAGGAAAGTGCCAGAAAAGGGATTCCCTGTCAAAAGACGTTTCGCCCGAAATGAGCGGTACAATACTTTTTCCGTCCAATGGATAATTTTCAGGTGCTGCTTGTCCTGCCAGCTCCAGAAAGGTGGGGTAAAAGTCTGTGCTGATCACAGGAACATCATTAGAACTCCCAGCTTTGATTTTCCCCGGCCAATAGGCAAACATCGGCTCTCTGATACCCCCCTCATAGTACATGCCTTTACCACCACGCAGTGGCTTTTGACAGGTGTAGGTTCCGTGGCCTCCATTATCTGAGAAGAATACGACTAATGTGTTTTCACTCAAACCTAACTCTTCCAACGCCTTGTTTACGTCTCTGACGCTTTCATCTACACTTTCTACCATGGCTGCATAGGTGGCATGGTTGTGACAGTCTATCCCTTCTTTGTTTTCATACTTTTTCATAATCTCTTCTTTGGCCTGAATAGGTGTATGCACAGCATGATGGGCCAGATACAAAAAGAATGGCTTACCTGTTTCCTTTGGATTATTCTCCCTGATGAAATCAACTGCTACATCAGTGAGGTGATCTGTCAGGTAAACACTGTCCTCATTGTAGTGTCCGTAAGGGTAACCCAGATCACCACGATCAATCCCCACGTCGAATCCCTGCGCTTGCGGTTTATGCCCAATATGCCATTTACCAATAGCTGCACTCACATATCCGGCAGGTTTCAATGCTTCGGCTATCGTGATCTTGTCCAATGCTATTTCCGTGGTGTTTTTGATTGGAATGATTCTCCGGTCTTCGGATTTGCCCCGGTCAGACCCTGCTACAGTAAACAACCCATGACGAGGAGAATACTGACCGCTAAGCAGACAAGCACGTGTAGGTGCACAATTGGCCGCATTGGCATAGGCATTGGTAAAGATCATACCCTCGTTTGCAAGCTTATCGATATTGGGTGTTTCATAGTAAGTAGCACCCATAAAGCCCACATCTTTCCAGCCCATGTCATCTATAAAAATGAATACAATGTTGGGTTTTTGATCAGGTGTGGTACACCGGCAAAGCAGTTGTATAATAACAAAAAACAGGAAGGAGGTTGAGATTTTCATATTTGGATTATTGGTCAGTATTCAAAGATAATCGTGTTGAATTCTATTGCAAGGATTATATAAATTGTGCTTTCATAAACAGCCCCGGTGATGATGATCAGATTCAAGCTTTTTTTAGTCCCTGTATTATTTCTTGTTGTATTTGTGGCTTTGTCCCAGGATCAGAAGGAATGGGAAAACCCTGAAATTGTTGAGATCAACAGAGAGAAACCTCACGCGACCTTTTACCGGTATCCGGACAAAGACCAGGCGCTACAGGAAAAGTCATTCAAAGAATTACCAGACTATCACATGCTTAATGGAACCTGGAAATTCAACTATGTAAAGAAACCCAGTGACCGACCCCAATACTTCTACAGAGAAGATTACGATGTGAGTGAATGGGCTGATATCCCTGTGCCATCCAATTGGGAACTGGAAGGTTTTGGTATCCCCATCTATACCAACGTGACCTATCCTTTTCCGGCCAATCCGCCTTTTATTCCCCATGATGACAATCCGGTGGGGAGTTACAAGCGATCGTTTAGCGTAAGCGAGGAATGGTTGAACGAGAAAGATGTCTATCTGTATTTCGGAGGGATCAGAAGCGCGGCATATATATGGATCAACGGGCAGTTTGTCGGATACAATGAAGGAAGTAAGACACCTGCTGAATACAACGTCACCAAATATGTCAGGCCTGGCGAAAATACCATTGCCATTGAAGTATATCGATGGTCTGATGCGTCGTATCTGGAGGACCAGGATTTCTGGCGATTAAGTGGGATTGAAAAGGACATTTATCTGTATACCACTCCGAAGTTTACCTTGGCAGATTTTATGGTTACACCCGGGCTTGAAAAAGTTTATCAAAATGGTCAGCTGGACCTCACACTGACTTATCGCAACAATGGTAAGAAACCTGTTAAAAATCAGCTGGTCGAGATTAAAGTTCTGGATGGAGACCATGAGGTTTTTATCAAAGAAGATCAAATAAGCATCTCTGGTAATGCTATTGGTCAAATTAACTTTTCGGAGGTTCTCAGAGGGATTAGACCCTGGACGGCAGAAACGCCGAAGCTTTACAGCCTGCTGATCACCCTCAAAGACCAAAAGGGAAGTCCGCGAGAGTATATCTCACAAAAGATCGGCTTTCGTAGGATTGAGATCAAAAACAATCAACTGATGGTGAATGGTCAGCCTATTTACCTGAAAGGTGTCAACTTACATGACCACGACCCAAAGACCGGGCATGTAGTGGGTGAGGAGATGGCCCGGTTGGACCTGGAACTGATGAAAAAGCATAACCTGAATGCCATACGATGCAGCCACTACCCCAAAAGCGATTTCTTCTACAAGCTTTGTGATGAATATGGCTTCTACGTAATTGATGAGGCGAATATTGAGATTCATGGGATGGGTGCTACCAACCAGGGACTGGAAAACAGCCCGGTAAGAATGGCTGTGCACCCCGCTTATTTGCCGGAGTGGAAGAAGATGCACCTGGATCGAACCATCAGGATGTATGAATGGCATAAGAATTACTCATCTATCATCATCTGGTCATTGGGCAATGAAGCTGGAAATGGAGATAACTTCTTTGCTACCTACGACTGGCTGAAGCAACATGATGCATCCAGACCTGTACAATACGAGGGAGCTACCAAATTCTCCAATACTGATATTCAGGCTCCAATGTATTCCCGAATCCCTACGCTGATTGAATATGCTGAGAATGACCCAAAGCGGCCTTTTATCATGTGTGAGTATGCGCATGCCATGGGAAATAGTGTGGGCAATCTGCAGGATTACTGGGATGTGATTGAGAAATATGATGTGCTACAGGGTGGTTTTATCTGGGACTGGGTAGATCAGGGACTGGAAGCGAAAACACCTGATGGAAAAATCTATTATGCCTATGGTGGTGACCTGGGTGGTAGCCGAATCCAAAATGATGGCAATTTCTGTCTAAATGGGCTTGTTTCTTCCAACCGAACCCCAAACCCTTCTTTGAATGAAGTGAAGAAGGTCTACCAGTATATCAAGTTCAGGAACTATGATTCAGGTAGTGGTGAGTTGACAGTTTATAATGGGTATGATTTTATCGATTTGTCAGGTTTTGATTTTGAGTGGGAGCTGTTCAGGAATGGAAAGTCTGTGAGAAAAGGAAACTTTGATGTAGAAAATCTTGGCCCTCGAAAAGAGGGAGTGGTTAAGGTTGTGTTTCCCATGACCAGGGACATGAGTGAGTATTACCTTAGGGTAAGTGCGAAGACCAAAGAGGCAAATGGACTTTTACCACAAGAACATGTGGTCTCAGAAGAAGAGTTTCAGCTATTAAAGCCCAATCTGGCCTCATTCAACAACACAAAGGGTAAAGTGAAAGTTGAAGATAAGGATGGTATAACAACGATCCTCGGCAGCGACTACGCAGCCTCGTTTGATAACAGGACCGGACACCTGCTCACGCTTGACTATGGCAATGGTAATATATTGAAAGGTCCGATCGTACCTAACTTCTGGAGGGCACCCATTGACAATGATTTTGGCTTTGGTATGCCGCGAAGGTTTGGTGTCTGGAAGCAAGCAACTATGGATCTGAAACTGACAGATTTCAGATTGGAAAAGTCCGCCAACCCTAAGGTTACAGCGACTTATCAGCTTCCTTCTGTAAAGGCCAAAGCTGTTTTAAGCTACTCGTTCAATGCTGAAGGTCAGATTCTTGTTTCTTCTACACTTGAAGGTGTGGCTGATTCGTTGCCAGAGATCCCGAGAATAGGCAATAATCTCATTTTGAATAATGCGTATCACAATGTCTCCTGGCATGGAAGAGGACCTCACGAGAATTATCAGGATCGGTATACTTCGGCATTTGTTGGTAGCTACGAAATGAAGGTTGGTGACCTGTATTATCCTTATGAGCGACCGCAGGAAAATGGCTACAGAACCGGCATTAGGGAAGTCTCATTTACCAATAAGGATGGAAAGGGGATCAAAATAATGGCGGTTAGAGACCTGCTTGGCTTTAGTGCCCATCATCAGCTAAATGGTGATTTTGATGAAGGAAAGGAAAAAATTCAACGACATGCCTACCATATCCCTGTAAGGAACCTGGTGAATGTCAACATTGATTACGCACAAATGGGAGTGGGGGGCGACAATAGCTGGGGATATCGGCCTCATGATCAATACATGATTCTGCCAAAAGACTATCAATATAGCTACCTGATCCTGCCTGTTAGATAAAATTCAGTCCGGATCTGCAGTTGACCCGGACTGAAAGTGTTTTTACATGGCCATGGCCTCGTGCAGTTCAATGTCACATCCACCATGCCAACCCAGGTGTGGATGACCTTTAAGCAGGGATTTGGCATCTTCCAGATCATTGGCCTGAAGCACAGAGTAACCAACAACACCTTTGCTGCTTGCTGTACTTTTTCCATCCGGACTTAATTTTACCCCTCCAAATAGGGGATTTCCCAAATCAACCAGCTTAGAACCGCATTTTTTTGCCCAGTCCATCCAGGGTTTCATTGTTTCTTCGCTGGGTGGTTCATTACTCATTTCTGCCATCGCTTCAGGCGAGGCGTGATACAATACGATAAATTTTTTCATAATATAAAGATCTGTTGTTTGCTATACTGACGTATTAACAAACGCAGAATGGACAAGGCCGGGTTGATTTAATCAATGATCCCCATTTTTTCCATGAGCTTACTGGCATTGAAGCTCTTGCACAGACCTGGAGTAAGCTTGTAGTCGAAAAGGATTTGATTGTCCTTTATTTCACTATTAAAACTGAAATTGCGGATACCTGTAGTATTTTGAGTTTCCTTACCTAAAGACAGGTCATGTGTGGAAATGATCCCGAAGGCATTGAGCGAGCTCAGTTTCTTTACGAGGGCCACAGCGCCAATGTGTCGGTCTTCCGAATTAGTACCCTTAAGCACTTCATCGATGACGACAAAAGTAGCAGGACCGCTCTTTACTGTTTCCAGCAGTTGATTGATCCGCTTGAGCTCTGCATAGAAGGAGCTGGTATGCTTGCTGATATCATCTACTGTTCGCATGCTGGTGAAGATGTCGGTTAGGCCCATGGACAGGGAGGCGGCATTGACCGGGGCACCCGCCTGTGCGAGCACCATATTGATCCCGATGGTACGTTCAAAAGTAGATTTCCCGGACATATTGGAGCCAGTGAGAATATCGATGCTGCCGCGTCCGGTAATCTCATAATCGTTTTTCACCAGTTCATTCTCTGGGATTAAGGGGTGCCCCAGTGCATTGGCATTAAAATGAAAAGGTTGTTCATCTACTTCAGGGAAAGTATAATCCGGATGAATATGGGAAAACCCTGCCAGACTGATCAGGCATTCCATCTCGTTGATCACTTCAAGCCATTCCTCTATGTGGGACTGATATTTTACTTTCCAGTTGCACAGGTCAATAAGCAAGTAGGCATCCAGAAGAAATATTCCATCCAGGATTGGATACAGCATGTTGCCTCGCACAGACAAACGATAGGCCAGATTACTTAGTTTTTCAATGCCTTTATGTGCAGGAGTTTTGGTACCTAGCTTTTGCTGCAGTTGCTTTAGCTTCACCGTTGAAAAGCCCCCATTTTCTATCAGGGGAATGGTTTTGAGATAGGTTTTTATTAGGTAATGGGCTTTATCCATGCCCTTTGATAGTTTATTCAGGTGTTTTATGGAATAGCCAAGCAATGACCCATTGGGAATGATGAGAAGATATAGCCAATGATAGGTCAGAGGCAGGATCAGGACAGAGGCAACCAAGGCAACAGAAACGATAGTGGTAGCAATAGCCATGACCTTCAGACCCATTCCCATCTTGAAGTGATAGTCTTTGTTGGCCCATTCAGCAAGCATCTTTTGGGAAACTTCCGGCTCCCTTTTTCCGCGCTTTTTGAGCGATATATCAGCTTCAGCCATAAAGTTCTGATACCAGTCAATATCTTTTGCAAGTTCTTTTGAAGCTTCTTGTCTTAATTTAATTTCATCAACAGGTGCTTTATGAGACAGCCAATTGGCGAGCAGTGATTTCGATTCAGGAATCTGACATCTGTTCAGGAGTTGAAAAAGGCTGTGTTTGCCAAAGATGTCCAGGTCGAGGTGATAGGGATGCTCGGGATCGAGATAAGTCTTTCCGTCTTCAATGCCGGCCAGGTTAAGTTCCATTCTGGAGATTTCCTCATTATTGAGTGCTATCAGGGACTCCAGCTTCGAAATATCCTGAAGTTTTTGGGTATGCAGGATGACAATCCGGTAAAAGATCAAACCAAAAATGCCGGTGAGCAATAGCCACACCCAATTTATCGAATCCAGGGTGGAGAAAAAGGCTACCAACGACAAAAAACCCAGAAGAAAACTTAATCCACGTAGAATGGATAATCGATTTGCAGATGTCGTTGCTAGATTTAGTTCATTGGTGAATCCGGTGATTCTTTGATCATAAAAGGATCTCATAGTGGGCAAAGATGCAAACTATTTCAGTTGCAGGGTTAATTATGTGATAATTGGTCTAAATGGGTTTTTAATGACTATCCCTGGCCGATAAATTACAACTGAAGTGGTGTCTCTCGTGACTAAATGAATGAGTCAATACTGAGATTAGTTGACTTCATTGGATGATTCACTGACATTCAGCAGCTCAAGTAGTTGATCCAGTTTATGTCCCATGGTGGTGATCTTTAAGTCCTGTTCATCGTTGATTTGCTTCTGCTGACTAAGCTCCTGGTTAATGTTATCAATGATCCCTTGCTGTTCTTTTATTGCTTCTAGTAATATTGGGATCAATCCCTGATAATCAACACCATAATATCCATCCGGCCGAGTCAATAACAGGTTAGGGATAACTTCTTTAATTTCCTGGGCCATAACACCTGTTTTTAACTCCTTACTCAATGAATCAGACTTCAAATAATAGTTATATCCATTCAGTTGGAGGACTTTTTCTAATGAATTATCCAGATGAGTGATCTCTTTTTTCAAGCGCCTGTCACTCAATACGACAGTAATTGATGTGGCACTCACAAACCTTCCTTTTGAGTCAAAGGTGATAGATCGTATGGCTGTAGATGTTCCTCCATCATGTGTTATACCACCAGGATAGAGCTCTTCCAACTGCAGTTGATTGACATTAAAATCCATCCCGGAAGCCGGTGCCAGGTCTACAGAGAGCGGAGTGCCTGCACCACCTGCTATACCATTTCCGGCAATTGAGTTAGCCAAATCTGACTCTGTAATACTCAGATCGGTAATTTCTGCAGAGCCCACCGCATCGAGCTGAGCCAGTGCACCCAAAGGACTCCATAAGCTCACAGAACCATCTGTTGTAAGGTAATTACCTGCGTTTCCAACCATTGAAGGTAAAGAAAATTGACTCAGATCTACAGTGTACGGTGCAGCGCCATCACCTTCCAACGAAAGGTTTAAAATTGAACCAGTCAGGTCAAACTGATCCACAACCTGATCATCTGTATTGTCCAGATAACCACTCAAATCAACTGTAGTTCCATCATTAGAGAGACTCAATGTGTTTCCAGCCAAAGAGAGATCCTGGTTATCAGTATTATCCAGGTAGCCACTGAGGTCCACTGGAGTCCCGTCATTGGTGAGACTTAAAGTATTGCCAGCCAGGGTCAAATCCTGATTGTCCGTATTATCCAGATACACAGAGAGATCTACTGGTGTGCCATCATTAGTCAGGCTTAAAGTATTTCCCGCAAGTGTAAGATCCTGATTATCTGTATTGTCCAAATATCCGCTAAGATCCACACTATTTCCGTTAGAAATATCCAGTATATTGCCTGTAAGCCCAAGACTTTGAACACCAGCAGGAGGAGCGGGTCCCCAATTGTTGCCATCCCATTCAAGGACTTGACCGGCCACAGGTATTCCTTCTCCTATATTGATTGAACCACCACTTGCAAGGTTAATGATATTTCCATTTGTTAAATCCTTGGAAATGGTCTGGATCAATGAAATCCATTTGAGCCCATCCCAAAAGTAGATTTGGTTTTCTGCCTGGTCATAGACCATCAAACCACTTTCTGTAGCACCTAGAGAAGCACTCAGTGCTGTTCTTTGACCGGTATCTATCTTTGGTAAAAGGAATCCCTGGTTTCCATTTGGAGCAACAAGGTGCAGAACCGCAAAGGGATTGGGGTTTTCAGTATTAACACCTGCAGAAAATTCTTGTGCGGATGCTCCTCCTATGGTAATAACAAAAAGGAGGAGAAGGGTAAGTGTTTGGAATTGTTGAACCACCTATTGATATTATTTATGTTCAATAAATATTTAGGCTAAAAACCCGATCGGACATGAAAAGCCCATAGGGAAATTAGCTTCTTTCTCAATAGCTGGTGCCATTAAATACAAAGTATTCTTTGTATTATGCAATGATAACGGATAATGCGCAATCAAGTTTGATTTAAATCAAAAAAGATTCATGATTATCTGCAATTTAATTGACAGATAATGTAAAGGTTGAAGGGTCGGGCCAGTACATTATTGTGTACATAGCGTTATTGTTGAGATTCTATAAATCTGGGTGACTTTCGATGCATTGTTTTTTGCTCATAAGCATAGGCGATGGATATCAACTCTGGTTCGCTCCAGGCTCTCCCAAAAAAGGAAATGCCTACCGGCAATTCATCAACAAAGCCCATAGGTACTGTAATATTGGGGTATCCGGCTACTGCTGCGAGTGATGAACTCCCCAGTTGAAAATGATCTCCATTGACCCAGTCTGTTTTCCAAGCAGGGCTTCCGGTAGGAGCCACGATGGCATCGAGGTCATAGAGATTCATGACTCGGTCAATCCCTTCCTGTTGGCTGTACTTCCTGGCCATTTTAAGTGCATCGAGGTATTCAGGGGATTGGAGATCCCCTTTGGCAGCTGCCAGTTCAAGGTATTTCTGATTGTAGTGTTTCAACTCAATCGAATCCTGCTTATTGAAAGCAATGAGCTCTTCAATGTTTTTAATCCGGGCATCGGGTCCCAGGGACTCAAAGTATTTATTGAGACCGTCCTTGTATTCATATAGAAGGATTTGAAATTCAGCATCTCCGGGAGCAATTGTAGAGATTTTTTCTATTTCAATAATCTCAGCGCCCTGGGTCTTCATAACTTCAATGGCAGAAAGCATTAATTCATCTACCTTGAAATGTTCACCCATGGGCCCTTGGTAAAAACCTACGCGCTTACCTTTGAGACCATCAGGATCTAAAAACTGAGTGTAATCTTCGTAGAAATTTTCTGTACTACCTAACGTTTTTACATCCGTGGAGTCAATGCCAGTAAGTGCCCCCAGACAAATGACAGCATCCCTTACTGTTCTCCCCATAGGGCCCGGGGTGTCCTGTGTAAATGATATGGGGATCACTCCGGATCTGCTAATGAGTCCTACCGTAGGTTTTATTCCAACAATCCCGTTAGCATGAGATGGGCATACGATGGATCCATCAGTTTCAGTACCAATCGCTAACATTGTGAGATTTGCACTTACGGCCACCCCTGACCCGGAACTGGAACCACAGGGATTTCGATCCAATATATATGGGTTTTTGGTTTGGCCACCCAACCCGCTCCATCCGCTGGATGACAATTCTCCTCTAAAGTTAGCCCATTCGCTTAGGTTGGTTTTTCCCAGAATGACCGCACCCGATTCACGTAGCTTCTTTGCAACAAAACTATCTTTTAATGGGCGAGAACCCTTTAATGCCCGGGAGCCCGCGGTAGTTTCCATTTGATCATGTGTATCAAGATTATCCTTGAGCAGCACCGGCACGCCATGCAATGGCCCGCGCATTTTTCCGCTGGCTAGTTCAAGGTCCAGTTCCTTAGCGATCTCCATTGCCTCAGGGTTTACCTGAAGGACTGAATGGAGGCCTGGTCCCTGCTTGTCTATTGACTCAATTCTTTCTAAATAGTACCTGACCACTTCCTGAATAGTATAGGATTGGTCCTGGTATCCCTTTTGTAGCGCGGTGATATCAATCTCTATCAAATTCGGGTTCTGATCATTTGAATCAGTGTCAGTTCTTGACCCGGCACAGCCCACTAAAACAAATACAACGAAAAGTAGTTTTGATCTCATCATTGAATGAAAATAGTTAAATAATTGCGAAATGTGTAAGCATGTAATGATTTCTAGTGCCTTCGGTTTAATATTGCTGCCTTATGATTGAGTTATCAAAGATTGATACAATAATTTTCGATTTAGGGGGAGTAATTGTCGACCTGGACCCGGTAGCAGTTATAGAAAAACTATCCAAACATGCAGGAGTGGATTTAGGTCCAATGGATAAAATGAAGGAGTTTATTGTCAGTTCCCCGATACTCATACAATATGAAACCGGTAAGTCTTCGGAGGAGCAATTTCTGACAGACATGAATGAATTGCTCAAGGCAAATATGAGTATGGAAGAGTTTGAGGAAGCCTGGAATCTGATGTTGGGAAACATTCCTGAAAAGAGGTTGAACCTCATGCGTTCACTCGGACAAAACTTCAATACGATGATCCTCAGCAATACAAATGGTATTCATGAGCGAAAATTTGATGAGATGGTGAATGAGGCTACCGGTGAAGAAGGGATGCATAGCTTTGTGCATTTAGCCCATTATTCTCATAAGATAGGGCTGAGGAAACCCGAGGTATCATGCTACAATTATGTGATTGATCATAGTCAATTAAAGCCGGAGCGTACTTTATTTCTTGATGATAACATGGCTAATATCACCAGTGCCCAATCGTTGGGAATTCAGGCCGTTCAGGTAAAATATCCTGACCAGATATTTGAAATTATAAACCATGGATAAGCAGAAAAAAACACTTCTTATCCAGGTTGGGCTATTCTTTTTGACCTTAATTACCACCACCCTGGCCGGTGCTGAGTGGATTTATGGACGATTTCTCTTTTTAGGTGAGGAGACCATGACCTGGGACGATTTTCAGGCAGGTCTTTATTTTTCCATTCCACTGTTATTGATCCTCACTTTCCATGAATTTGGCCATTACTTCACAGCAAAATATCATAAGATCAAGGTGACGTTACCTTACTATATACCCCTGTGGTTAGGCTTTATCGGATCAATTTCTCTGGGAACTATGGGTGCCCTTATCAGGATCAAAGAGCATATCAACAACAGGAAGAAATATTTCGATGTAGGGGTCTCCGGCCCGATAGCGGGTTTTGTGATTGCTATATTTTTCATCTGGTATGGATTTACGCATCTGCCAGACACGTCATACATCTACGAGATCCATCCTGAATATGAGCAGTATGGCTTTGGTAATATCGAGCAGGCTGAGGAAGGAAAAGAAGGGGTGACCATGAAATTGGGGGAGAACCTGATCTTTTGGTTTTTCAGGACTTATGTGGCAGATCAGGATAAGTTGCCACCCATGAGTGAGATGTATCATTACCCGGTCTTGCTGGCTGGCTATATTGCCTTGCTATTTACGGCATTGAATCTGTTGCCCATCGGGCAGCTTGATGGTGGTCACATTACCTATGGCCTTTTTGGAAAGAAATATCATGGTATCATAGCCAGGGTACTTTTTACGGCTTTTATTTTCTATGCGGGGCTGGGCCTGATCAATGTCAGAAGTCTTGAGGATACCTCTATGGGCTCCATTGGGGAGTTTGCGCTATACCTGGGATTGTATGTTTATTTTCTCTTTGCCAGCGCATTCTCGATGTTTAAGAAGGCCCAGGACAGATGGGTATTTGCTGCCTCAATCATGGCTGTTCAATTTGTGTTATCGTCTTTTTTCTATCTGGAAGGATACAGTGGTTGGTTGGTATTTGCATTTGTCGTTGGCAGGTTTTTAGGTATTGATCATCCTAAAACGATTGAAAATGAAAAGCTTGATCCCGGAAGGCAGCTGATCGGCTGGCTGGCCCTGATCATTTTTGTGATTTCCTTTAGTCCAAGACCGTTGATACTGGAAATCCCGGAAGGTGCTTTTTAATGGGAAACAATCACTTTTTTCAGGATAGGCTCTCCCTGAATGGTGAATTTCAAAAGGTAAATCCCATTGGGGTAGTTTGAAAGGTCTAATTGCGGAGAATAACCAAACTGTTCGATAAAACGCCCTGAAAGGTCATAAATAGAAAGATGGTCATACCTGGGTAGGTTGATCATCCCACTGGTAGGGTTAGGGTATACATCTACCGTTAATTCTGGTTTGGGAGCTGACAGGACAAACTCAGACCCGTCCTGAAATACCGGTCGAATCATTAATGCACCCTGGAGTTCATCATTTTGGATCCAGCTATTCAACACGTTGTAGTAGATAAAATCACTCGCAGCAATGTTGTTTCTATCAAACCCCACACCAATCAGGCTATTTGATGTGTTTTCATAACCGATATAAAAAGTATCACTCACGATGAGTGGAGTAGACAGCTTGATCCTCGTAAATCCATTTCGTTTATTAGAAAGCTGGATGGTATAAGGTTGAGAGCGTGTTACATCTTCATCCAACCTGCGCAGGGCGATGATATTGATAACTTTTCCAGCTGGGTTGTTTGGGTTGATGTCCGGAAAATGAATATCTAAGTGAGTAAGGGTGTCTTGTTCTTCTACAGCATACATAACAACCAGCATCCCATTTTCTACATTGATTCCTGAAGAATACTCTGCGATTCCATCATCATAAGCATAATAGTTATGCAGCGTATAAGTGTGCCTGATGGTGTCATTCACCTTGAGGTCTACGGGAAGAAACAATGTATCCCCATTATCCACTTCCTCAAATAGAAATTTGTCTCCGGTATTGTAGTAGTAAGTGGCCTCAAAAACCTGGGAATCCAGCACATTGACTGGTATAGAAGGAAAGACCGGTCCTTTGAGCAATCTTTGTTCTAACGGCAACATAGCCCCACCACCACCATTGCCTAATGAGGCATCAATGTATGATTCGTCGGTAGTTAAATTCCTTAGTTGATAATAGTAGTCGAGTGGGTGAGGGGTATTGTCAAGGTTGCTGGCCAGGATGTTTTGTGTGCTTAGAAAGCCCGCAGGATTGTTGAAGAACTGATGAGCCGGCACTTCTGCATAGGGAGAAAATAGCAGTGTAGGGGGGCTCGATAAGCTCCGGTCAAAATGATAGATGTCGTTAGCTGATCTGGATTTGTTCAAATAGACATAGTCAATATGCCAGGTATCAAAGGGACCTCCCCGGTTAATGATGGACTCAAATTTTATTCTGAAATTCCGGTGAAAGAACCGGTCACCAATCACCTGGATGATCTCCTGCTGAAAATCCGGACTGCTATTGTCCAGTCCGCCATTGGTGCCCCATACCTCCACCCAGGTAGAGTCTCTGGTATAGAATGATACCTTCAGGGAATCTTCTGCATCGGGTAGCTCTCCATTACCAAAGGCCTGCCAGAAAAAGCTCAGGAAGACCGTATTTTTATCAAAAGCCGATAGCTGTGACAAGTCAATGGAATGGGTTATTAGACTGTCTGCCGGTCCCGGGAAGGCGTTATTCGCTAGATGAGCACCACCCAGTCCGTTTAAACCATCCAGCGTAGCCACCTTGTATGTGGGAGCATTGCTTCCGAAGGTTGCATTTACAAATACGTCTGAACCATAGAGCCATTTATAGATGTCGGGTGAATCTGAAGAGGTAGAGAAGTCATCCCAAAAAGGGAGTGTGAGAATGGTATCTGCCTGTGTCTCGGTGATCCTGTAACTGGCGTTATTATCTCCTTTTTGCAACGATTGAATGATCAATTGTGCATTGAGTAAAAGAGGGAATAGTGCCAATAAGGTAAGGGGATACCTCATATAAGATCATTCATCAAGTAATGTGGGATTGACATTGAGTGAGTCGGGCTTATATATCCAAATATCCACTTCCTGGCCAATTCGCATATTAATTCCCGGAGTAGGACGCTGCTTGAAGACAGCTCCCGGAGATACTTCTTGCTGCTTGTATTCAAAAGTGCCATCTTCCTTTTCCACTTCTACAACGGCTAAACCGGTTTTCTCGTATGTCACATCACCAATCTTCAAGCCGGAACCAATAATGGCAAATTCCGCACTTTCCTGGTCAAGAAAGATCAGGTTTGGTGATTCAAGGGATACCCTGCCCAGACCATCACCGGCTACCAGGTCAATGCTTGAACCCTTAGGGATCCTTTCACCCTCCATTACCCGTCTACCATCTATTTTTTGATCCAAAACGTAATTAAGTGCTATATCGGGTTGGTAATCAATATTACCTAACCTAAGGTCATAGGTCTTCAGAATCAATTGAGCATTTTTGACAGATCCGCCTATGAGTTTGGGCATCCGTACCAGGGGTGGCTTCTCCGCATTCAGCGTCACATAGATCTTTCTGTTTTCCTTTACTTTGGCATTGGGCATAGGTAGCTGGCGCAGCACCGATAACGGAGGCAGGTCAGCAGAAAATCCTGAGTCTTCCGTTACTTCATACCTTAGCTTTCTTTCACCCAAAAACCTGTCCAGGTCTTCAAATGCAACACCTCTTACATCAGGCACGGTAAGCGTTTCACCGTGATTGGTGCTTAATGGCATATAGATATAAAAGAAAAACAAGACCAACAGGATACCGATAAAAGCCATCAGCCCAATGTGTTTTAAGATATCATACCACTTGTTTACCTTTAATAGATTCATGTATGAAAAATATGGTTACTAAATTGAAACGTCCCCAAATATAAACTCACTTTTCGACTACTTATTGAATCCGTAGGTAATGATCTGATCAATAAATTCATAAGGCTTGAGTCCTGCAAGGGCTGCCTGGTGAAATATCGCCGTGGCCGGGGTCATTCCAGGCAACGAATTTATCTCAATGATAGAGGTCTCCACTTTATCCGGATAAACCCTCACAAAGGCGTCAATTCGGCAATATCCTTCTACACCAAGCGCCTCTGCTACTTTCTCAAGAACGCTCTTTACCTGATCTGAAACAGCCTGTGATCTTTTAGGATCTTTGTCAAATCTGGCTGGTGTAATATTTTGTCCCTCTCCGGCAAGAAATTTTTCTTCAAGTGACAAAACTTCTCCACTAGCAAGGGTTTCAGAAGGTTCGAAAGCTTCGTAAACGATTTTTCCAGAAACCCTTTTGGTGATCACACCACCGGTGATCTCCAGGAAGTGTTCTTCACCGGTTTTCTTAATGAGCTCTTCTATGAGGAAATAATCTTTCATCGGAAATTCCTCGTTGTCCTTTAGCTTCAGGGTTTCTTTAGGTTGCTCAGGGAATGCAGGTTGGTCCCTGAACATCATGTCTGAAAACGCTTTGATTTCTGCTCTGCTCCTGATCATCTTCACTGCTGAAGAACAGCCATCATCTGATGGTTTGGCAATGAAGGGATAGCCAAATTCATCTTCCAGCTTTTCTATTTCACGGATTGGATCATTGCCATATTCAGATTTGAATACCATACAGTGATCGGCTACATGAAAGCCCTTCTCCCTTAATATCTTATTGGTTTTAAACTTGTCAATGGTAGTGGCTGAGCTTTCTATTCCGGACCCATTATAGGGAATCCCTTGCGCTTCCAGGTGTTTTTGTATCGCACCATCTTCACCGGGCCTTCCATGTAATGCGATGAAGGCAAAGTCAATTTTCCCTTTAAGATCAGCATATGTTAATTCTTCTACCTCCATGGCTTCACTATAGGCAAACTTTGAGGTAATTGCCTGTGCTTCTTTGGCTATCTTTTTAAGGATCTCATGCTTATCGCTGTTATCAAGGACTTTTTCCCTGATGTCATCAGCATTGTCTTTGAGCATGATATTGATCGGAAGCTGGAAAAGCTGATGGTTTTGTTCGTCACCCGTCAGAAAAATAGGGATGGGATGATATTTTGCGGATGAGGCCAGCTTTTCATAAATATTCCGTCCACTCTCAATACTGATGTGGCGCTCAGTCGAAAATCCACCCATCACCACACCAACATTGATCTTTTTAGATTCTGATTTAGCTTTTAAGGTCAGGGCTTCGTTTAGCTTTTGGACCATTCCCTTTAGCTTTTGTGTCTGCTTTCCTGAGTGACCACGTGCTTTCAACGACTCCTCAATGATATAAGTGAGAAATTGAGACGGATTCAGACCGATCTCCGCTGCCTGGTGGAAGAAGAACGAAGAAGGAAGCATCCCCGAAGTCGTATTTGGGTCATTGAGAATGATCCGTTTGTCGGTAGTATAAAACCCATCAATTCTGGCATATACCTGAGAATGGATGTTTTGATAAAGAAGCTCACATTTTTTCCTGATATTCTCCACTACATCGGCTGGCAGGTCAATCGGTGTTACCTTTCTACTTATCCCGGGGAGATACTTGGCTCTATAGTCAAATAGATTTGATTTTTTTCTGATCTCAGTAGGTGGTAATGCAAGCGGTTTTCCTTCAGGTGAGGTGATGACGATACAGGAAAATTCGATTCCCTCAAGAAATGATTCTACCAGTACCTCTTCCTCGCCATTGGGTGATACCAGGGTTAATTCCTTTGAGCTTGTTCCGTCTAAAATAGACCAAAATGCTTCCGGATGATAGCATAGTTCATCATCAATCAATACTGGAAATCCAAGACCTTCACGGATATCGGTAAACTGGATAAGGAAATTTCGTTTTTCGATATCGTTGAGGCTTTTCCAATGTCCGATATCAATCGTTTGAATGAAGAACGACTTATTGATGGCACCGGCCAACTCATCAGCGGATCGTACGATGGTAATACCAATGGATGATCCCTGGTGTGGTGATTTGATAACTATCGGAAATTGGAATTGTGAGGCAATGTGGTCACTTATACTGACCGGATCCTTCAACCATGATTCCCTATGAATAGACTCATGTTTGGGTAGGTCAAAACCAGCTGATTGCAATATCTGTTTTTGAATGGATTTATCAATTCCGATACTGCTTGGCAGGATTCCTGAACCAGAGTAAGGGATGTTATACCATTCCAGAAGCCCCTGGATATTGCCATCCTCACCATAAGGGCCGTGGAGTGCCAGAAAAGCAAAATCAATATGCCGGGATAATTCATCTGGCTTGAGGGGGAGACCCACGCTCTTTATGCTTGCCTCAATTTTATCCGGATCATCTCCTAAGGATTCAATGTACACCTGGAAGAAATGCGGACTTGGTGGCAGCTCACTGGCTGGTGGATAGAAATCCCGGATGGTTCCTTTATATAAATATTGCCAATCAAGTAGAATGAAGTTGCCCAGGCTATCTACAAAGATTGGGACCGGGTCGAAAAGTGTTTTATCAAGATTGTCGTAAACAGTGCGTCCTCCTGCAAAGGAAATCTCCCTTTCCCTGGATTGGCCGCCAAAAAAAATTCCAATTCTCATGGTCGCCAAAATTAAGTCACTAAGTTCTCTTTATTGGCGAATAAACAATCTTTTGGTATCAGAGAAACTTTGACCAGTTATCCTCACAAAGTAAAAACCAGATTGATTAGGGGCAACGAATTCGTAAATCTGGTTTAATGTCTGTGAAAATCTATCGCTGTATACAATCCTACCCGAAAGATCTACCAGTTGAATGTTGACTTCCTCTTTTTGTTTAAGGTTAAATGCCACCTTGAAATACTTGTCCGGTGAAGGGTTGGGGTAGATCGTAATGGGGGCATTGAATGGCTGCAGGTCAGGGTCATCAATGGTCAGGATTTCGATATCATCCAGATAGAGGTTATTACCGGTTCCATTGGTAAACACAAAGGCAAGTCTAAAATTCTCCACTTTTTCTTCATCGTCAAGCTTGAGGATGTTAGTAAGGCTTAAATATTCTGTGCGCCAATCCTCGTCACCCTGAGGCTCCCATTCAGTAGATGAAACAGTCACTGCGAGAGAATCACTGTTTTTGTTATAGATCACTTTATCATAGCTCAAGCCACAATTCGTTGAAAGTAAGATCTTTAAATTATCGATCAGTTGAGTGTTTGAAGCATACGAGACCCTAAACCTTAATCCGGCTTCCTTGTAGTTATCCGTGCTGAGTGTAGGACTTACCAGCCACGATTCCGTTCCGATATTAGCCGAGTTGAAGGCTTTCGCTTTCAATACATTGTTTTCTCCAATCAATACTTTTTCGTAGTCCGGATCATTAGATGATTCATTGATCACCCAGGGTTCGAATTCAAAATTTTGACGAACAGGGATAGACTCCTCATCTTCATTGAGCACCGCGAAATATCGTAATTTGTTGTTGGGAGCGTATTCATCTACCCGCTGGTTGACGGAAATAACTTCAAACTCATTTTGATTCAACCCATTCCTCAGATTACCCTGGAGCACAAGGTTTGTGGATGCTCCGGATAGGAGATTTAGGTTTGAAAATTGAAATCCTTCTGATCCGTTTTCGGAGTCATACGAAATGAGCAGGTTATCCACGGTTTCGTATCCATAATTTTTCACTTCCAGCACGGGAACAAACTCATTGTAACAGGTAACCTGGGAAACATTGCTTATTTGACGTATCCCAACATCATAAGCCAGAAGATTATCGGAGGTGATGGCGATGCTGTCTACATACAGGTTGTTTCCGCCTCCATTTACCCCAATGAAGGCTATTTGCACATAATCAGTGCCGATATATGGGGTTAGGTTAATGAATTCTTCTTCCCAGTCGAAAGGGGACATAGGGGTAAATTCCTGGCTTCTGGGCAGCACCGTCCCCAAATTCGTTCCGTATTTTTCAAACAGATATTCATCAACAGGGAAATTTGCTCCACAATCGGTAGATATGGCCACGATCAACCCATCGTTGTAAATGCTGTCTGACCGTGGAGCATATGCATATTTAAATGAAAGCAATGCCGTGCTTAAGTTGGACAGGTCCAGCACTTTTGTAAGCATGAGATCCAGAGACCCAATATTATTCTGTGAGTTATAAAATTTCAGTTTGGCCGCTTTATTCAGGGCAGTATTATCGGGAGCCGTTTCTACCTTCCAGTTTGAAGTTTCACCAAACTCACTAATCATGGTCACCTTGGGTTGTGCTTCAAACTCTTCGAAAAATGGAATAATTGAGGTCTCATTAGGTAAAATATTCAGACTTTTTATGTTGTTGACCTGATTGTTGTCTGTGACTCCATTTACTGAGTTTACTCTGAACTCAACCTCATTGAAGATGGACTGGTTGATGGAGACGGAACCAAAATTCACGATAGAGACGTCGAGTGGGTTCAGGTTTGTTAGCTCATTTACTGTCTCTACCAGTTGATTATTGATATAAAATCCAACAGAAAATGAAGTGATGTCATTGGTTCCATAATTCCTAATTTCAATGGAAGGATCCAGGATTCCATCACAATCGGAGATCTCCGGCGAAAGGATGGTACGAACGCCCAGGTCATTGGTAAATTGGACGGGTTCAACCAGTCCTGGTGATGTCAGCAAAGACTTTCTTCTTGGACTGTATTCGAGTACCAACCGCATCCGTTCTTTCTGGTCAAAGGTGAAGAGGTTCATACACTCATCATCCGTATAGTCCATGAAGTTTTGGAACATTGGAGAGCCTTCGTTACAAATGCGCTGATCATCAGGGAAAGAACAGGGGGAGCTTTTGCCAGAGTAGCTACCGGATGCTAGTGGCGTATCCGCACAATAGTCATCGAAGCTGCAGCCACCATCACCCCATATATGTCTCAAGCCCAGGTAATGCCCCAATTCGTGTGTGGCTGTGCGGCCATAGGAGTCAAAAGAAGTCGTGTTATCGTTGATGCCCACCCACAAATAATCTATGACCAGACCGTCAGTTAACCTGTAGTTTAGAAATTGGCCTTGCAAACCAGGAAGGTTGGCAAAGGGGTATTGGGCATTCCCGATGAAATTTCCGGAGAGATTGGTTACCCAGATGTTTAAGTAGTCTTCTGCCGGCCAATAGCTTTCACTTTTCAGCAGGGCATCATCTTGTGAAGCGTTGTACTGGGTTTTTGATCCCTGAACCCTTACAATTCCATTCGATGGCAAACCCTCGGGGGTTTGCTTTGCAAGCACGAAGTTAATTTCCGTGTCAGCAGCTACGGGTTGGAAAATAAGTGGGGTAGAGGATGCATCCTCGTTTTCTCTTCTGAAATCCTTGTTTAAAACATCGATTTGTTCCTGAATGCGTTGATCAGAGATATTTACCCCTGTACCAATGCTTTCTCCATTGTGAATGATGTGAAATACGACTGGGATGGTATATACAACGTTAGATCTTGCCGATTGAAATTGTCTGAGCTCCTTTTTTTGATGTCTCATGTCTGAGATCCACGACTCAAACTGATCCGATTGATGAATGATGTATTGGTTGGCCGGAGTGTAATTTGTTGCACACCGCTCTTGTGCAAACGAAGTTGCCACCTGTAATAACATCAGGATAGCCACTATGGCCCTCATTTCACATCATTCTTTGAGGTAAAACAGCATTTGGATCCTCCGGAGAGGTGATGTTGACAGCCTCTACAGCAGTAACTTCCGGAACTGCCCGTTTAATGGCTTCTTCTACTCCTGCTTTTAGTGTCATGGTAGACATCGGGCAATTGCCGCAATTTCCAAGGAGCTCCAAAAACACCTTGTTGTCATCATCGACCTTCAATATTTTGACATTTCCACCATCAGCTTCCAGGTAAGGCCTGATGCTATCCAGTGCAGTTTCGATGCGATCTTTTAGGTTAATTTCAGGCATTAATTTCTACTTTTTGGGTTTTAGCCATAGTGGCATTGCGTATAGCAACCTGTTGCGCCAGTGACGATGCCAGGTTACTGAACGCCTCAGCAGTGATATCATCTTTCAATACCGCCGGGTATCCTGAGTCTCCACTTTCCCTGATCGATTGTACAATGGGTATCTGACCGAGGAAGGGGACCTCATGACTTTCCGCCAGACGCTTTCCACCTTCTTCTCCAAAGATAAAATATTTATTGTCAGGAAGCTCTTCAGGAGTAAAAAATGCCATATTCTCAACCAACCCGAGTAAAGGGACGTTGATTTGGGGCTGTTTAAACATCATCAGTCCCTTAACAGCATCAGCCAACGCAACTTTTTGAGGGGTAGTTACAATTACAGCCCCAGTCACTGGAACCGACTGGACGAGTGTTAAGTGGATATCACTGGTGCCGGGAGGGAGGTCAATCAAAAGGTAGTCCAGCTCACCCCATTTCGTGTCGCCCAGAAATTGTTTCAATGCGGAACTGGCCATGGGGCCACGCCATACGACAGCGTTACCCGGAGGGCTCAAAAAGCCTATTGACATCAGTTTAACCTTATATTGTTCAATAGGTATGATCATGTTTTTGCCATCAATCTTTTCGACCCCAGGCTGTTCATGCTCACAGTTGAACATGGTCGGGATAGATGGTCCAAAGATATCTGCATCAATGAGCCCAACTTTGGCACCTGTTTTAGCAAGGGATACAGCCAGGTTGGAAGAAACGGTTGATTTTCCAACACCACCTTTTCCGGAGGCAATAGCGATGATGTTTTTTACTCCTTTAAGAATTGGGTTCGCGGTCCGGGTGGTGGTCACCGATGATGTCATATCGATATCCAACTCAATTTCTTCTCCCAGATTTCGAATCAGCGCCTTTTCACAGTCCTTCCGAATGATTTCCTTTAGTGGACAGGCTGGTGTGGTGAGCACAACCTGAAACGCAATCTTATTTCCATCGACATGTATGTTTTGAATCATCCCCAGGGTGACCAAATCTTTTTTCAGATCGGGATCCTGTACTTCACCTAACGCTTTAAGGATGTTTTCTTTGGAAATGTTCATAGATTAAGCTTTGTGCAAGTTTACGTAAGACCTGCTTATCAACAAACATATCCTTCAACAAGTTCTACCGGGAAGTCTATGTTTTCTGTTTTTTCTGCTTGGCTGCTGGAAACAAAATGTTGTTGAGTATCAGGCGATAACCGGCAGAGTTGGGGTGCAGATTTAAGTCTGTAGGCTCTTCATTGACATAATGCTGATAATCTTCCGGGTCATGACCACCATAAAAGGTCCAGAAACCTTTCCCCAACACACCATGAATGTAACGGGCTTCGTCAATAGAACGTGTCTCGCCCATGATGACGACATCTGATTTGATCAGGCTCTTTTTAAAGGAGGTGGTTTGACCCATAAATCCTTTGATGATTTTCTCATGATTTTGAGTGAGCATGGTAGGAATCGGGTCCCACTTGGCTGAAAACTGGAACAGACTAAAAAAGTCATTGGACTGGTTTAAGCCTCTCATCTGCTGCTGATTATCGATGTTGGAGTACTCGTATTCCAGTGGATTTCTCTCTATTTCAAAATTCTCAAAAGCCATGGTTTTGCTGAAGTCCAGCTTTTGCTGGGCCTGTGGGTCTGCAGGATCGCCATCATAGATTGATTCACAAATATCGATTCCTTCCGCAGCCAATGCAATGTCATAGGTATCCGTAGCAGAGCACATGGCAAACAGGAATCCTCCACTGGCCACATAGGTCTTGATTCTCTTTACAATGGCTAGTTTCAGGTGAGATACTTTGGAGAAACCGTGCTTACGGGCTGATTCTTCGTATTCTTTTTGCTGCTGCTGATACCAGGGGAAATGATGATAGGTTTTGTAGAACTTGCCATACTGCCCCGTAAAGTCCTCGTGATGCAGATGAAGCCAATCGTATTTTGGTAGTTCATTGTACATGACATCGTCGTCGAAGATCACGTCATACGGGATTTCGGCATAGGTGAGGACCAGGGTAACTGCGTCATCCCAGGGTTGCTTGCTTTTAGGACTATACACGGCTATTTTGGGATGCTTTTCAAGCTTCATGACATCCATGTTGGAAGAAGGGCTGGATATTTTGGCCAGGATACTGTTGGCCTGTGCGTCAGAGATCACCTGATAAGATACGCCCCGGATGATGCATTCATTTTCTATCAATTGATGATGTTTTACCAAAAAACTTCCTCCATTATAGTTGAGCAGCCAATCTACCTCTACATCCTGAGTCAAAATCCAGTATGCAATACCATAAGATTTCAGATGGTTCTTTTGGGTTTCATCCATCGGGATATACAAATAAGCCGCTTGTATTTGCAATCCAAGGACAAATATTACCGCTGATAATAAAAGCTTTTTCATTTGCATCTGAATTTAAAGTTACAACGTTTCAAATTCATGGATAGTTTGAAGCCAAGTTCTGTAATTTTATCCAATGGACCTGAGAGAAAATATAAAGGAAGGCATTAAGTCGATCAATGCCAACAAGCTACGGACAATTTTGACGGCAGCTATTATTGCCATTGGCATTACTTCTTTGGTAGGGATACTTACTGCAATCGACGGGATCCAACTGTCTATAGAGGAAAGCTTCAGCAACCTGGGATCCAATACTTTTGATATGGAAAGTAAACGCGTGGACAGAGGTGCAAGAGAAGGTAAAACGAGTAAGATCCATCCGCCTTTGACATACCAACAACTGGTAACGTTTAAAGAGCGCTACAATGGACCGGGTCTGGTAAGTGTCAATGCGCTGGTCACCTGGAATGCGGAGATCAAGCGAGGATCCAAAGTGACCAATCCCAATAGCAGGGTTCAGGGTGGAGATTATGATTATTTGGTAGTAGATGGTTATGACATAGATGAGGGACGGGGGTTTTCTTCCAGCGAAGTTGAAAATGGCGGTCTGGTAGCTATTATAGGGGCAGACATTAAGAAGACACTTTTTGAAGACTATGAAAATCCGGTCAACGACCATATAACAGTGATGGGACAAAGGTTTCAGGTAATTGGGATCCTGGGGACACAGGGAGGTGTGGCAGGCGACAATTCTGTAGACAGAATGGTCTTGATCCCAACACTTTCGGCAAGAAGGCTGGCAGCAGGAAGGAGACTGAACTATGAAGCAACTGTATCGATACCCAGTTCAGAGCAAATGGACGCTGCCACGGGTGTTGCCCGCGGGTTGATGAGGGCCATCCGAAGTGATCCGGTTAAAGAAGAGGATTCTTTTGAAATTCAGCTGAACAGGTCCCTGGCGGAACGAATGGGGGAAATAACAGGCTATCTCAGGATTGGCGGATTCTCTATTGGGTTTATCACCTTGCTGGGAGCTTCTATCGGACTGATGAACATCATGCTGGTGTCTGTGACGGAGCGCACCCGAGAAATCGGAATACGCAAAGCATTGGGAGCCACCCCGTTAAAGATCCGTCAGCAATTTCTGATTGAGGCCATTGTCATCTGTCAGATGGGTGGAATAGGTGGGATTTTACTTGGTATAGGCATTGGTAACCTCGTGTCCAGCATCATCAGCTCCGGTTCATTCGTGATCCCCTGGCTCTGGATATTCATCGGAGTATTGGTTGGGACCGCTGTGGGATTGATCTCAGGGTTTTTACCAGCATACAAAGCCTCTAAGCTGGATCCAATCGAGTCATTAAGGTTCGAATAGCTATATTCGGGCTCATGAATGATCTCTCTCAAAAGCTGAAACAATCGATTCGGGATGTGCCGGATTTCCCTAAACCTGGTATTCTCTTCAAAGACATTACACCGGTTTTAGCTGATCCAAAACTTAGCCTACAGGTAAGTGAAGCCTTTTATTCCCATTGGAAAGGAAAGGGTATTGCCATCGTAATAGGTATAGAATCCAGAGGTTTTATTTATGGACTTCAGCTGGCTCAACAGCTTGGTGTGCCTTTTATCCCAGTAAGGAAGGCAGGCAAACTCCCTTACAAGACTGTTCGTCATGCCTATGACCTGGAATATGGTAGTGCAGAGATAGAAATGCATGAAGATGCCATCAGACCAGGGGATCATGTGCTTATTCATGATGATTTACTGGCCACAGGAGGGACCGCAAGGGCTGCAGCAGAACTGGTTGCTAAGATGAAGGGTAAAGTAGTGGGGTATTCATTTCTGATTGAACTGTCGTCTCTGAAAGGAAGAGAAAAACTGGAAGATCAGGATACCGAGATACAAACCCTGGTTACATTTTGATTCAATCAAAGACCTTAATGATCTGAATATCATTTACTCGTCCAAGGGCATCAAACCTAATGGATAATCGCTGACCCGGGATAGAGTCACATTTTGGTCTGAGATCATAATAGAAGAATTTCTGGTTTCTGCTGTACAACTCGTGCTCATTGGGACTACCGAGGAGTTCTTGAATTTCATTTTGATTAGATGCGAGCAAACGTTCTTCATTTTTCAAAAGTATGTCTGCCTGATTCAGCCTGTCTTGTTCACAAGATATGGACTGTTGCCAGGCTTGCTGATCAAAACCAGCTATTGGTGGAGCATTATAACAGGAAAAGCAAATAGCTAATGGAATCAGTAGGGCAACTCTCATGGACAATTGGGATACTAATGTTTCGATTGAAATGAAAATCCTCAGAAACTTCAAAGTTAATTCAATAATGGCTCACAAATAAGGAGTTAATATTCCTAGTTTTGTGGCTTTATCATATTCAACATCAAATCATTTCATGCTTAAGGTTGTCAATCTTGTCAAGGTATTTTCAGTACTGATTTTTCTTGGAACGCTCTCTTTGGTATATGCTTATATGCCCATCATGGTCAAATTGGATGAAGAGGGTGTGGCAGAGATTCATAAAGAGAATTTCTTTTATGGAAGTGTGGGTGTCTTCATCGTTGTAAATGTGCTGATCCTGGTAATTCAGAATATTATCAACAAAAAAGCGATAGATGAGTTTTTAAAAGCCTGGGTAGGAGGGTTTACCTTTATCTTCAACCTTTATCTGGCCTTTATCATTGGGTTTTTGGGGGTATTGAATAACCCAACACATATTCCTGCTTCAAGCTACTATTACTTGAACTGGCTGGGTCCAATAATGGTTTTAGCATGGCTAATCGGACTTATTTTTCTAGTCTTGAAAAGAAAATAGAAAGCCCTCAAAATCAGTGAATTATTGCTGATTACTTCAATTAAAATCCTAATTTAGGATTATTTTTTTCCATTTAAAGCATCAGAATTTTATCTAAATTCAAGCCCTGGTTGAATTAGTGTGAATAATATTTTTTAGAAAGAAAGATGGCGGACGTTCAATATACCGAAGACAGTATTAAATCCCTTGACTGGAAAGAACACATCAGGCTTAGACCTGGGATGTATATTGGAAAACTGGGAGATGGATCGGCGCATGACGACGGGATCTACGTGTTGGTCAAAGAAGTCCTTGACAACAGTATCGATGAGCACATGATGGGTCATGGTAAAAATATCAACATCAAGGTGACAGATCATAGGGTAGAGGTACGTGATTTTGGTCGGGGCATACCACTGGGCAAAGTGGTGGATTGCGTGTCTAAGATCAATACAGGAGGTAAATATGATAGCGGCGCATTTCAGAAGTCTGTGGGGCTGAATGGAGTGGGTACAAAAGCTGTTAATGCTTTGAGTAAGCATTTCAAAGTACAATCATTTAGAGATGGTCAATCCAAATTGGCGGAGTTTGAGCGGGGAGAGATTGTAAATGATGCAAAAGTCTTCAAAACCGAAGAACGGGATGGCACGCTGATCGAGTTTGAGCCGGATGATCAGGTATTTAAGCACTATCATTTTATTCCGGAGTTCCTGGATAACCTGATCTGGAACTACGCTTACCTGAATGCTGGTCTAACCATCAATTTCAATGGTAAGAAATATCATTCTGAAAATGGATTGCTGGATCTGCTGAAACGAAAAGTAGACGAAGAGACATTGAGGTATCCGATTATTCACCTCAGAGGTTCGGACATTGAGGTAGCAATCACCCACGCCAACCAGTATGGCGAAGAGTATTATTCGTTTGTCAATGGTCAGCATACCACCCAGGGAGGAACGCATTTGGCGGCTTTTAGAGAAGCCATTGTGAAGACAGCCCGGGATTTTTATAAGAAAGAGTTTGATGCTGCAGACATCAGGGCATCGATCGTGGCATCGATAGCCGTTCGGGTTCAGGAACCAGTCTTCGAAAGTCAGACCAAAACGAAGCTAGGCTCTCAGAACGTAGCGCCAGAGGGCCCCACCATGCGGACGTTTGTGAATGACTTTCTTAAGAAAGAACTGGATAATTACCTGCACCAGCATGCGGATGCCGCAGATGCACTGTTGAAAAGGATCCTGCAATCTGAAAGAGAGCGAAAGGAAATCGCCGGTATCAAGAAACTGGCGAATGAGCGGGCAAAAAAGGCCAACCTCCACAACAAAAAGCTTCGAGACTGTCGACTACACTTCAATGACAAGCGAGGTGATGATGAGAAGCTGGAGAATACCATGATCTTCATTACAGAGGGTGACTCTGCCAGTGGTTCTATCACCAAGTCAAGGGACGTACAAACACAGGCCGTATTCAGCTTGAGAGGAAAACCCTTCAATTGTTATGGACAGACCAAAAAGGTGGTCTATGAAAATGAGGAATTCAACCTGCTTCAACACGCACTGAATATTGAAGATGGGCTGGAAGGACTCAGATACAGAAAGATCGTGATCGCTACCGATGCCGACGTGGATGGTATGCATATCCGGCTCCTGTTATTGACATATTTTCTGCAGTTCTTCCCTGAGCTGGTCCGGAATGGGCATGTGTATATTCTGGAGACTCCGCTCTTCAGGGTCAGAAATAAGAAGGAAACCATCTACTGCTACTCCGATGCTGAAAGGAGGGCTGCGATAGAGAAGCTTGGAGCCAAGCCAGAGATCACGCGATTCAAAGGACTTGGTGAGATATCGCCTAGCGAATTTGCCGGATTCATTGGAGAAGACATCCGACTGGAACCCGTGATCCTGAGGAAAGACACCAAGACCAAAGACATCCTGTCTTTTTACATGGGTAAGAATACTCCGGAACGCCAGGAGTTCATCATCAATAAGTTGAAAGTAGAAAAGGATATTGTAAAAGAGGAGCCTGTACTGCTCGAATCGTGAAAGTGATCCGGTTTAATTACAAATTAACATTTTGTTTAGCATGCTTACTTGCGGCTACTGCGTGTAACAAGGATGACGATGGCCCTTCATTTAATTACATCGTTGAATTTGAAGAGGTTTCCACCATTACATCAGCGACCGTAAGAAGCGCGATTATCTTTTCTCAGCTGGATATCCCGGTTGCCAGTTTGCAATACGATGTGGATGTATACAAGGTCAGCTATTCCACACAATACAAAGGAGAGGAGATTGTAGCTTCCGGAGTGGTGGCTCTACCAGTGATGGAAAAAGCAAAAGGGACATTGAGTTTTCAGCACGGAACGATTGCAGCAGATGATCAGGCCCCATCCAACAACCTTACCACCAATGATCTATTGGTATATGCTACCGTAGCATCAGCTGGCTTGATGGTCTCCATCCCGGACTATATCGGTTTCGGGTCGTCCGTAGATATCATGCATCCCTATTACGATGAAGACCTGACCGCCAGTGCCATTGTAGATCAATTGTATGCAGCTAAAGAGTTGGCTGATGCAATAGGTCTGGACCTGCCGGAAGATTTGTACCTGGCCGGATATTCCCAGGGAGGATATGCCACGATGGCTGCTCACAAATACTATGAAGAACGGGATATTGACGGATATAAGCTTAAAGTGTCTTTTCCAGCTGCTGGTGGATACGATGTGAAAGGTGTGCGGGATTACTTCTTTGAACAGGAAACTTATGATGAACCATTCTTCATTGCTTACGTGGCGGAGTCGTATCGGGTAACTTATGACTGGACTGAACCACTGACAGCATATTTTAAGGAGCCTTATGCCAGCAGGATCCCCAACCTGTTTGGTGGCGACCTGAGTGGGAGTGAAATAAATATGCAATTGACAACAGAGATTGCTGAACTGGTTGCTGAGGATTATCTGGAGAATACCGACGATGAAAAATATGATGAGATAAATGGAGCATTCGAAGCCAACAGTTTAACGGATTGGACTCCTGGAATAGAAATGATCATGTATCATGGAAGTGCTGATATTACGGTGCCTTATGAAAATTCAGTTGAGGTGTTTAATCATTTCAATTCTAACAAGGTGAGTTTGATATCAATTACTGAAGGTACTCATGCTACCAGTTTTATCCCTTATTTGGAAGATTTATCGAATAGACTGGTTGATTATATCGATTAATTGTATAAAAAATGCAATTAATTAATATTTGTAATATTAATACAATTTGTATATTATTGTAATAAATATGCAATAATGTATTATATCCTGATGGCTGATATCGTTGATAGCTCGGAATATTCATCCGGTCCCTTGATGGATGAGTTCAAGCAATTGGTGAAAAAGGTCAACAAGGAGTTTGATGACGGCATTAAATCCCCTTTAACCATTACACTGGGTGATGAGTTTCAGGGCATTATGAAAGACTTAAGCTCAGCAGTTGATATAATATTTAGGTTGGAAGAGCTGATTGTGGAACGTGCATCGGGATTTAAGATGAGATATGTGTTGCTGTACGGAGAAGTGGAAACGCCTATCGAAGAGCGACACGCACATGGCATGTTGGGGAAAGGACTGACTGAAGCACGAAACCGATTAACGGAATTGAAAAAATCGTTTAATCGGTTTGAAATGGCTGGATTACCGATTGCTGATCAACTCAACAAATTGTTTGTTTTGTTTCAGCACTTTGTGGATAGCTGGCATGAAAAAGACAGACAGGTGGTAGATGCCTTTTTGAAATATGGAGATTATAAAATGGTAGCAAAAAAGCTTAAAAAAGATCCGTCAACCATGTGGAGAAGAGAAAGGAGTTTGGCTATATCAGAATATTTGGTCTGTAAAGAATTAATAAAAGAGACAGTGAATGCCGGGCATTAAGGAAGTTGGATTGTTTCTGGTGATACTTGTAGCCGGAGAGTTGGTTACCAACCTCTTCTTCTTTATTTTGATTAAGATAATGAACCGGGGGCGAATGTCATTTTCAGGTGCAATCCGTGGTACCTTTGAGCGACTGTTTTTGTTTTTTGCCATGGTGAATGACATTTTTCATGCATTGACATTGTTTGGTGCATTGAAAATAGCCACCCATATCAAAGACGATGACAGAGTGTCAAATGATTATTTCCTGATAGGCAATCTGATATCGGTCTCTGCAGCCATCGGCTATTTTATACTTTATAACATTTTATGGTTTGAATTTTTTTAACGTGTAATGAGCGAAGAAAACGGTAAAAACGAGGAAGAAGAATTACATGATGTGATCCCGGTTTCGGGGATGTACGAAAACTGGTTTTTGGATTATGCCTCCTATGTAATCCTGGAACGGGCTGTTCCTGCCATTGAAGATGGGTTAAAACCCGTGCAAAGAAGAATTCTGCACGCGGTAAAGGAGATGGATGATGGTCGCTTCAATAAGGTGGCCAATGTGATAGGCAGTACCATGCAATATCACCCACATGGTGATGCTTCCATTTCAGATGCCATCGTAAATATCGGCCAGAAAGACTTGTTGCTGGACACCCAGGGAAACTGGGGAGATGTGCGCACCGGAGATGGAGCAGCGGCAGCCCGATACATAGAGACCAGGCTCTCTAAATTTGCATTGGAGGTAATTTATAATCCCCAGACAACGGAATGGCAGCTGTCCTATGATGGCAGGAAAAAAGAGCCTGTTACCTTCCCAGTCAAGTTCCCTCTTTTGCTTGCTCAGGGTGTAGAGGGGATTGCTGTAGGCCTGTCCACTAAGATATTACCCCATAATTTCATCGAATTACTGGAGGCTTCCATCGGGATACTCAAAGGAAAGAAGCCAAAGCTTTATCCGGATTTCCTGACGGGAGGAAAAATAGATGTTTCCGATTATAATGACGGACATCGAGGCGGAAAAGTAAGAGTTCGTGCAACCATCGAAGAGGTGGATTCCAAGACGATTGCTATCCGGGATATCCCTTTTGGGACAACTACTACATCCTTGATTGATTCTATTGTCAAAGCCAATGACAAAGGAAAGATCAAGATCAAACAGGTGATAGACAATACGGCCAAAGACATTGAGATCCTGATCAAGCTCGCACCCGGAGTGTCTCCGGATATTACCATCGATGCACTGTATGCTTTTACTGATTGTGAAGTATCTATCTCACCCAATGCCTGTGTGATCATTCAGGACAAGCCGCATTTTGTGGGTGTCACTGAGATATTGCAGCATTCTGTGGATCAGACGGTTTCATTGCTGAGACAGGAGCTAGAGATCAAGAAGGGGGAGCTCTTGGAAAAGATCCTTTTTTCCTCACTTGAAAAGATCTTCATCGAAAACAGGATCTACCGCGATATTGAAGAATGTGAAACCTGGGAAGACGTGATTGCGACCATTGATCGAGGATTGGATCCTTACAAGGCCCAGTTTTATCGGGAGATCACCCAGGACGACATTGTAAGGTTGACGGAGATCAAGATCAAGCGTATCTCAAAATTTGATACTTTCAAAGCCGACGAACTTCTCAAGAAATTTGAAGAAGAGCTAAAGGAGACAGAATATCACCTGGAGCACATTACGGACTTTTCTATTCAATACTACCAAAACCTGATCGAGAAGTATGGCAAGGGTAGAGAAAGAAAGACCGAGATCACCAATTTTGATACCATTGCTGCTACAGTTGTGGCGGCCAACAACGCCAAGCTCTATGTCAACCGGGAGGATGGGTTTATTGGCTATGGTATGAAAAAAGATGAGCTGATTGGAGAATGTTCAGACATCGATGACATCATCGTTTTCAGGAAAGATGGAAAATGTGTGGTGACCAAAATCCAGGACAAGGTATTTGTGGGCAAAGACATTCTCTATGCCGGGGTATTTAAGAAGGGAGATGAAAGGATGGTCTATAACCTGGCATATGTAGATGGGAAGTCGGGCAGGACCATGGTGAAGCGATTCCAGGTATTGTCAGTGACCAGGGATAGAGAGTACGATCTTACCCGGGGTGCCAAGGGCTCAAAAGTCCATTATTTCACCGCCAATCCAAATGGAGAAGCTGAGGTAGTGACTGTTTATCTGACAGCTGCATCGAAAGCCAGGAAAAAGGTCTTTGACTTTGATTTCGCAGAACTGGAGATAAAAGGCAGGGGAGCGGGTGGAAATATCCTCACCAAATATCCGGTTAGAAAAGTCCAGTTTAAGGCAGCCGGAGTATCCACCTTAGGTGGTTTGGATATCTGGTATGATGAAATTGTCGGTAGACTGAATACTGATCGGCGTGGCAGTAAATTAGGTAACTTTGGACCCGATGATCAGGTCATAGTTTTCTATAAAGACGGTTCTTATGAATTGACTTCATTTGAACTTACCAACCGGTATGAAGCCAATCAGGTCATTGGCATCAGCAAGTTTAATCCGGAAAAGCCTGTGAATGCCATACATATGGATGGGGAATCAAAAACCGTGTACGTCAAGCGTTTCAATGTAGAGACCAGGACCATTGGCAAACGTTTCAATTTCATTAGTGAGGCCAAAGGATCAAGGTTGTACTATGCATGCAGCACCGATGAAACTACTGTGGATGTGAAATACAAGGATGGCCGCAGCCATCAAAACAAAATCTTTGAGCTGGATGAGCTAATTGATGTGAAAGGATGGAAGGCCATTGGGAATAAGTTTCCGGTTCAAAATGTTATAGAGGTTAAAAAAGTGGAAAAAGAAGAACCTTCTGAAGCAGGAGATGATACATTAGAGGAATTAAAGTCATCTATCAAGGAAGAAGTAGAAAAAGAAGACAATCAGCTTGGACTATTCAATAAAGGAAAAAAGGAAGAATAGGAGAAGCTAAATGAGTGTTTCGAGGGTACTTAAAATTGGTGGATTGTCATGCCTGGTATTGCTGGCAATCCTGCTGGCTATCAATTTTTGGATAGTGAGTTCTACGGTGGGTAAGATCCACTATAGCACGGAATTGGTTCCGAAAGATCGTGTAGGGCTTATTTTAGGTACCAGTAGGAGAACTGTAAAAGGTCACAACAATCTGTATTTTGATCAGCGGATCGAAGCTGCTGCCAAACTCTTCAGGTTGGGACTGATATCCCGAATCATTGTGAGTGGCGACAATCGCACGCAATTTTATAATGAACCAAAGGATATGCTGAATGCATTAAAGGAGAAGGGGATTCCTGAAACGGTGGTGGTATTAGATCCTGAGGGAATTAGCACCCTCGACTCTGTGGTGAGATCTCAATGGGTCTATGGATCGGAAAAGATATTGATCATTACCCAGGATTTTCACTGCTATCGAGCGCTATTCATTGCTGACCATTTTGGCATTGATGCTCAGGCTTTTTCGGCGGATGAGAAAGGTCAGCTGTCTTCTACACTGGCTACCCGTGAGGTATTGGCCAGGATCAAAGCAGTATTCGACCTCTATATCAGCAGAGAAACACCACAATATGCTCCTGTGAAATAATTGTAGTGAACAGGTGTTATTTTTGACCAAAAATGTTTGTTTAATCACCTGTTCAAAAGCCTAATTTTACTATTTTCGATCAAAATTTTAAGTAGCTCAATATTATGATTAAGGAATTTGAAGGACTTCGCGAAGATGAAATCAATGTATTATTAAAAGCCCCTGCATATGTTGCTATTCTAATTGGTGGAGCCGATGGAAACATCGATAAGAAGGAATACGCAGAGGCAGTAGACATCCTTAAGATTAAGCAGAGTAAAGCACGTGAGCAACTACTGGAATACTTTCATGAAGTAGGCAAAACCTTCAAACAGGATTTTGATGAGCTCATCGATGAATTGCCAGATGACGTTGAGGAGAGGACCAGAGAGATATCTGCTGAATTGCGAAAGCTTAATGTTATTTTGCCTAAAATTGATAAGACTTTCAGTATCAAACTATATGCCAGCCTAAAGGAATATGCAAAGCGAATTGCTGAAGCTTCCGGTGGAGTATTGGGCTATCTTTCTGTTAGTTATGAGGAATCACAGCTTGTGGATCTAAAAATGATTCATGAGCCGAAAAAATGATATGCTGAATTCATTTTTAGTACCAGGCCATTAGTGAATGGGGCGTTCCAGCATCATACCCCCACTCAGACTGGTCTTTTTCATGTGGCTGGTATATTCTATACAGCTATACATGTTTATCGATTTGGGATTTCTGGGGATTTTACCCAGATCACTTAATGGATTGATCGGTATTTTCACTGCTCCATTGATCCATGGTGGATTGACTCACCTGATCTCCAATACTTTTCCGGTCTTGTTTCTGGGTTCTACAGTATACATCTTTTATGATCGTATCGCCTCTCAGGTATTTTTACAGTCCTATTTTCTTACAAATGTCCTGGTCTGGATTTTCGGTCGACCTTTTTACCATATAGGGGCCAGTGGCCTTGTATATGCGCTTGCTACATTCCTCATTTTCTTTGGCATTTTCAGAAGAAACTTTAAATCCATCATTATATCCATCATAATTCTGGTGATCTATGGTGGACTCATCTACGGCATATTTCCCTCCAATGATCGGATAAGCTGGGAATCACACCTTTTTGGGGCGATGACAGGCATGGGTGTGGCTTATGGAATGAGTAAAATAAAAACAGTCTCCACTAAATAAAGCTATTATAATTAGTATAATACTAAAATAATTAGTATTTTAGTATCATGTTAAAAGGTAGAGGAGCACAGTACAATCCTGCTAATCCATTTTTGAAGCAGGAAATAAGTCAAACCCATTTTGAAGGAATAGATGAGGACACAACTTCCGAAAATCCCGATGTCCAACTTTTCTATGAGACTGTAAAAAATCCACTGAGTAAAAACGACAGTCCGGATCTAAAACTTGGGTATTCTATCAATCCTTATCAGGGATGCGAGCATGGCTGTATTTATTGTTACGCACGAAACTCACACACCTATTGGGGTTTCAGTGTTGGATTGGATTTTGAAAGCAAAATCATTGTTAAAAAAGACATTGCAGAACAACTTGAGCGAAGATTTCTGGCTCAGGGCTGGAAGAGTCAGGCTATCATGTTGAGTGGCAACACAGATTGCTACCAACCAGTAGAAAAGAAGCTGAAGCTCACGAGGAAAATTCTTGAGGTGGCACTTAAATTCCGTAATCCCATCAGTATAATCACAAAAAATGCATTGGTTACAAGGGATCTGGATATTTTGAAAGAGCTGGCACACTATAACCTTGTACATGTCTATTTCTCTATAAACACCTTGGATGAATCCCTGCGGAGATATTTGGAGGCCCGTACAGCCAGTCATCAAAAGAAGCTGGATGCAATTGCCGAATTATCAACGGGTGGCATACCTGTAGGGATCATGAATGCTCCGGTTATTCCCGGGTTGAATCACCATGAGATACCGGAAATACTCAAGAGAACAAGTGAAGCAGGAGCTCTGAATGCTGGCTATACCGTGGTGCGACTCAATGGCCAGGTGGCTTCACTGTTTAAGGATTGGCTGATCAAGACTTTTCCTGATCGTGCGCATAAGGTGTTGCATCAGATAGAAGCCATGCATAATGGCCAGCTTAATGATTCTGAATGGGGTAGGAGGCTGACTGGCGAGGGCAACTATGCTGATATGATTGCTCAGTTGTTTAAAACAGCTAAGAAAAAATATTTCAGCGATAAGGAAATGCCACCTTTAAATACAGGTATTTTTAGAAGAGGGGGCAACTACCAGCTATTTTGACATTAGCTAAGCAGATCAACCAATTCTGATTGGACAGACTTACTGGATACCCTGTAGAAATCACCTTGACCGTCAAAATCTACCCAAATCCCATCACTGGCAGGTTTTTTTGAAGTGTTTTCCTCATATTCCTCATTATAGGCAAGGCTCATGATTTTTCTAAGGTCATCCCATCCTAAGGGCTGATCTCCATCTACTCTGGCTTTTCTGTTTTCGAAACTGGCGTCAAGCGTGATATCCCTTTTATCTCCATCTTCAATAAAGACAAAGTCGAGATGCATCATGGATTCTCTCTTTGCCGCCTCGTAAATGGCCTGTACCACCTCTTGCAGTTCATAGTCCCAAAAATCAGTGTCCAATACCATTCCCGGTTTCCCATTTCCTATGGCCATGTGGATATAGAGCCCTTCATCACTGCTCACATCCTGTAAAGTGACATCCTCAAACAGTTTCCCCAGGTAGTCAGCCCAAACTTTACCCAGCGTGCCTTTCCAGCTAAAATTATCATCCAGTGTAAAGCCCTCGTTAAGGATCTCTTCTTCGTTTAATGTATCCCTGTTCAGGTATTCCTGATCGAAATTGATCAGCACCTGATCATTGTCAATGTTGATATCCAGCGTATATGCAAATGAATAAGGAGGTGGCAGCTGCAATGTCTGATAAGAAACAATTACTTTCATTTAAGGTATTTTTTGGCAGTCTTTAACCGATCAATTTTTCCGGTTGACGTATATATAAACGACCCTGCGAACACAATTCTTTTTGGTTTGGAATAAGCATGTAACCGATTGAAAATGCTATGATCGATATCAAAAGGTTTGTCACTCTCTATCAGCAAAATTACCTTCTGCCCCAGTATTTCATCAACTTCTGGAGCAATTAAAATTGGTTTTTTTATTGCTTTCTGCAATATCTCTTCTACGGCTTCCGGATTTACCTTATATCCGCCTGTATTGATCACAAAATCTGCTCGTCCTATCCACCTAAATGAGGTTTCGCTTGTAAGCGCTACCATGTCATTTGTTTGTAGCCATTCATGATCCGTGAGGGTTCCATTGATCCTGAGACAATCGCGGTGATCCGTATCAATCCGGCTATCTCCTAAAACCTGGAAGTCATCACTTTTCAAGATATTTTTTAAGGCAACATGTGAAGCTGTTTCAGTCATTCCGTAAGTGATATAAGCGTTCACCTTTTTCTCCTGCAATTGGCTGAGGTACCGCTCAGGCAATGGGGCTCCACCAATGAGTATAGTATGCCGCTGATCAAAAATATCCTTGTCAGCATCGATGGATTTCATTACTTGCAAAGGAACCATGGATACCAATCCCGAATGACCTGAGATTGAAGGGATGGCGTTTGGTTTTTCTACAATAAGGTCAATCCCGGATTGGATGGCCCTTATTACCAGCATTGCTCCACCTATAAAAGTGGGAGAAATACATAGCACAGCATGTGTAAGTTTATGGTCAGGATCAATGTGCTGCATGGTGACCTCAGCACTGTACTTCATCTTATCTTTAGAGAGCCTGATAACCTTTGAAACTCCTGTGGAACCACTCGTCATAAACTCCATGTAATCTTTATCTGAATACCATTTTTTCACGATATTGATTACTTGTGACTCGTGATCCTCGTAAATATTTTTAAAGGATTTTCCGGTTCTTATTTCATCGATTGTTAGCTTTTCGTTTTTAAAAACGATTTTCATAAAGAAATAGCTTTTGCAGGAGACAGATCAAATACTTGTTCAGAGATTGAAGCGCAAAGATATACTTGCCTTTGAACTTGTATTCAATGAATATTATGGGGTGTTGAAATCTTATGCTCAGCGATTTTTGGATGATGAAGCTGATGCAGATGAGGTTGTACAGGATACATTTACCAAATTTTGGGAAAAATGTGAACTACTTGATCCACTATCCTCCATTAAGAACTATTTGTACAGGTCTGTCCATAACTCTTGTTTGAATTTTATAAAGCATCAAAAAGTAAAGGATGCATATAAACAGTACATCATTGAGTTTATGGAAGAGGGTGCCGAAGATCCCTATATAGAAAAGGAAGAGACAACCACCCTGGAAAAGGTACTGGAAGAAATAGATCATTTGCCTCCAAAATGCCAGGAGATTTTTAAGTTAAGTAGATTTGAAGGATTGAAATACTACGAAATAGCCAATCATCTTAATATTTCAGTGAAAACAGTGGAAGTGCAAATGGGAAAGGCATTGCGAGTATTGCGCGAGAAGTTTAAGGATCATAAAGTTTAATGATGCGTCGAATACTACTTGGTGTAGTAGTCTTTCTATGCACCCTTTCGGTCTCCTGGTCACAAAAGACGACCGATCGCCTGTCTGTCAGTTTCGAAGACATGCCATTAGAGCTGATTCTGGATAGCATTTCATATAAAACAGGCTATCAGTTCTCCTACAATTCCGATATTATGCCAGGAGGAAGCCTCTTTTCTCTGAGTAGAAAAAACATCCATATAGATTCTTTACTTTCCATCTTATTGGTCGGTACAGGGCTGGTATACGAAGGAAAATCTGATCTGATTATCATTAAGAAGAAAAGCCCGGAACCTGCTGAGAAAAACATAAAAACGACCCGGTTTTCAGTCTCCGGGTGGGTCAGAGACATCAAGACACAGGAACCACTGGTAGGTGTAAATGTCCATTTGAATGGAACGCTTATCGGGACATCCACGGATAAGTACGGAAATTATGAGATCAAAAAGATACCACCAGGAAGCTATGAGCTGGTATTCTCGTATGTGGGATATGATGTGATATCACACCCATTTTTAACCCAGGAAGTTGTCGAGCAAAAAGTGAATGCTTTGATGCAGGTAAAAGTTCAGGAGCTTGAAGATGTGGAATTGATTTCCACAAGATTTGTGAACAAAAACAAATGGGAAAAATATTTCAAAGAATTTACTGTTGAGTTTTTGGGGAAGACCCAAAATGCAAACAGATGCGAGATCATGAACCCTCGGGTGCTGAATTTTGCCTATGACGAAGAAGAAGACGTGCTAAGTGCAGAGGCCACGGAGGCACTTGTTATTCAAAATCATGCATTGGGCTATAAGATCAATTATGAGTTACTTTCCTTCAATAAGTCTCCGGAAAGTACCTATGAAAATGGTAAGGCATTTTTTGTGAATCTTGTACCTGATAACAGAAAGGAACTCAGGAAATGGAAGCACAATAGGAGGAAAAGTTATGAAGGTTCTATAAATCATTTCTTCATTTCACTGATAGAGGGAAATTACAATCGAAAGGGTTATCGGATATATGAAATCAATACCCCATCTGAAATCACGAGCCAGAACAAAAGTCTCATCAATGGCAGACAATTGATCAAAAAGACAAGCAATCCCTATGAGTGGGTATTTAAATTCGACAAGATGCTCCTGATAGAATATACAAAAGAGATTGAAAGCCCTCAATATGTATTAGAAAAGAATAGCAACAATGAGATGAGCAATGTAATATCCTCTACCTTATTGGATGTCACCCCAAATATCCAACGATCAGTTATTGAATTGAGAGCAGACAGTGTCTTACTGGATAGGTTTGGACAGGTCAAAGAATCCGTTGGATTGAAAATGATGGGGTATTGGGCATGGGAAAGAGTGGGGGATATGATGCCCGCCGGCTATGATCCAAAAGCAGATAAACTTTTCGGCAGGTAAGGGAATTTAGTTCAAAATTTGTTAATATGATGAGTGTATATGAATATGGAGGAATTATTAGCAAAATTTTTTGCGGGGGAAACGTCTGTTTCCGAAACAAAAGAAGTTGAAGAGTGGAGAAGTGCATCAAAAGACAACGCCAGGTTCTTCCTTGAGGCAAAGAAAATTTGGTTGGCTGGTACGACCAATGAGGAGCCAAAACCGGGTGTTTTTGATGACATTGTCAAGCAACAAGCGCCGACAATGTCACTTTTACCAAAAATTTTAAGGTTTGCTGCGGCCATTGTGATCGTAGCAGGAGTTTCTTTTTTGCTTTACAACTACTTTATTAGTCCCTATGGATCAGGAGATGAAATTGTAGCGGAAAAGACCCTCTCCACGAAACTACCGGATGGGTCAAATGTCACGGTGCAGAAAGGTTCCAGGCTGAAGATCAATGATTTCGAAACAAGCCGGTCTGTTACGCTGTCCGGAAGGGCATATTTCGACATTAAAGAAGATGCTTCAAAACCTTTTACTATTGAGACAGAGAGTGCCAAAGTGCAGGTAGTGGGGACGAAGTTTGTGGTGAATAGCCGTGATAAAAAGAATACGGAAGTATTCGTAGAGTCGGGTCAGGTAAACCTGTATCAAAAACCCGAAGCTTTCAACGGGTCTAATATGATGGTAAGCCTTACTTCAGGTGAAAGTGGAGAATTGTCCGTAGGTACACGTGGGATCAGAAAGAAAAAGGTGAAAGACCAAAATTATCTGGCATGGAAAACGGGTTACCTTTCGTTTAGAAATACAAACATGACAGATGTAGCCAATATTCTGGAAGATACTTATGGAATCCAGGTGGAGTTTGAAAATGCCTCCATCAGTCTTTGTAGATTGACAGCTAATTACAAAGAAAAGACCTCCGAAGAGGTCCTTGAATATATTGCAGAGACTTTTGATTTCTCGTTTACCCGGCAAGGCAATACAGTAGTATTTTCAGGCCATGGGTGTCGCTAACCTTATGGAAATTTGGGGAATTTCTTAAAATCCGGATCACGTTTTTCCAAAAATGCACGTTTCCCTTCCTGGGCTTCCTCCATCAGGTAAAACATGAGTGTAGCGTCACCAGCCATTTCCATAAGACCTCGCTGGCCGTCCAGTTCCGCATTCAACCCACGCTTGATCATTCTGATGGCCATTGGGCTACGTTTCATAATGGTCTGACACCATTCAACGGTAGTGTCCTCCAGCTGATCCAAAGACACAACAGTATTTACCATACCCATGTCTTCCGCTTCCTTGGCAGAGTACTGCTTGCACAGGAACCATATCTCTCTCGCTTTTTTCTGACCTACATGTCTGGCCAGGTAGGATGAGCCAAATCCCGCATCAAAACTACCTACTTTTGGGCCTGATTGACCAAAAATGGCGTTGTCTGAAGCAATGGTAAGGTCGCAAACTACATGAAGCACATGACCACCCCCAATGGCATACCCATTGACCATGGCGATGACTGGTTTAGGGATCTCTCGGATCCGTTTGTGAAAATCCAATACGTTGAGACGGGGAACCCCTGATTCATCCACATAACCACCCGTACCTTTTACATTCTGATCACCTCCCGAGCAAAATGCTTTATCGCCTTCGCCGGTCAAAACGACTACGCCGATTTCAGTCATTTCCCTCGCCAGATCAATGGCATCGATCATCTGCTTGACTGTTTCTGGTCTGAAGGCATTGTAAACCTTTGGCCTGTTGATCGTGATTTTTGCAATACCGTCGTAAGATTCGAACCTGATATCGCTGTATGACTTAATGGATTTCCAATCACGTTTGGATTTACTCATAACTTATGTTTTTTATTTTGTTGTAAACTTCTTCATTCTTAGAAGGTTCGGTAAAAACTTCTAAAATTTTCTTCCCAGCTTTACTGAAAAGCACATCCAGTCCTTGTTGCAAAGTCTTTTCGTCAGTAGCAGATAAATACTCGAACCCAAATTCATCTGCCAGATACCTGGCTGTGTGATGATGCCTGGTTTCAAAATATCGTTCCAGCTCAGGTAGCGCTTTTGGCCCTTTGATCAATCGGAAAATTCCACCACCCTGATTATTCATCACGATGATCTTGAGATTGGGAGTATCATGTTTATGAAAAAATGCATTTCTGTCGTAAAACAAGGACAGATCTCCAGTCCACAATACTACACCTTTATCCGCTGACAGCGCGTGCCCAACTGCTGTGCCATTGGTACCATCTATGCCACTTGTGCCCCGGTTGCAGTATACACTTACGTCAGAATGTACCCGCCTGAGCAGGTTGGCATACCTCACAGGCATACTATTGGCCAGATGCAATACGTGGTCTTTTGGAACTGCTGATGAGACCAGGGCCGATGCCTTGTATTCGGAAAATTCCACCTGATTGATCACCTCCAGTTTTTCTTTTGTTTTTTCATCCAGGAGTTTCCATGCCTGCATATAATTAAACTGTAGCTGATCATCAAAAGGGGTAGGTTCCAGATCAAGCTGATCAATCTTTTCAAGAAAGGAACCGAATGGGCAAGGTAGATGTAGGGTTAATGACTGGAAGGTATCTGATACCAGTTCTGTCTCTTCGAAGTGCCAATGGAATTTTGGTTTATTCTTCCTTAGAAACAGCTTTAAATTCTTACTTATAATGGATTTGCCACAGGTAATGAGCAAGTCTGGCTTCAAGGCTTCGGCTTGTTTGTTTTCTTGATTAGCCAAAAAATGATCCTGATACCGGATAAATGCCTGATCATCCATGTTGCTGATAACATCAGTTACAACTGGTATATTGTTTTGTGTGGTCTGGGCAATCAAGGCCTTTTTAAAAGCGGGGTCAGGTGCTCCTTGTCCAACAAGTATCAGCTTTTTCTTACATGAATCCCATTGTTTCAGCATCTCATCCGATATTTCAGGATGTGCCTTAAGGATTTGCCTGTCTATTATTTTGAGTTCTTTGCTGTAATTGAGCTGTTGGCTTGTTTCCGGGTAAAAAGGCTCCCTGAACGGGATGTTTACATGAACAGGTCCGAATGTTGATCCGGAACTCAGGTTCACCGCTTCATTTAGCTTGCGTTGAAACTCCCATTTGGCATCGTTGTGATCCAGACTCACTGGCATTTGGAAAAATCCCTTCACAAAATTAGCAGCTACATGAGACTGATTGATGGTCTGCCCATCTCGCTGATCGATCCATTCCGGAGGACGGTCTGCAGAAATGATAATAAGCGGTATGTTTTGATAGTAGGCTTCAGCAATTGCCGGCAAATAGTTCAATAGCGCAGTACCACTTGTGCAGCACAACACAACAGGTGTCTGCGTATTCTGAGCAATACCCAGAGCGATGAATCCGGCAGATCGTTCATCAACGATCGAATAGATCTTGAGCTTAGGATGACGAGAAATACTTAATGTCAGTGGAGCATTACGGGATCCGGGACTTAGAACAACATGTCTAACGCCTTTGCGATAAAGAATTTCAGCGGTGTCAAATACTACCTGATGGATCATGGATACGATTCTAGTCCTGCAAAATTGAACTTTTTATGAATGGATCAAAGAATGACATCCGAATTGTTTAGAGTAGGTCTCTGAGCGTTCGCATTTTATTCACAGTCTCCTGGTACTCTTTGGCCGGGTTGGAGTCTTCGGTAATTCCCGCCCCTGCATATAACCTCGCTTTACTATCGAAAAGCTGCATACATCTTAGGTTGACAAACAGATTTGTTGAATCATTGAAGTTTACCGGACCCAGAAAGCCCGCATACAATGATCTTTCGTAGTTCTCATGTTTTTCAATAAACTGGCTGGCACTTTCGAAAGGCGTGCCACAAACGGCTGAGGTGGGATGTAGTAATTCCAGCATGATACTTCCCAGGTCAGGCATATTGGTTTCTACCATATCTACCTTGTACTCTGTTTTAAGGTGTACCAGTTTTCCTGCTCTCACAGTTTTAGGTCCCGATTCTTCAAACTCTCGTAACCGTATTTTTTTCAAACAACCTATGATATACCGGCTCACCATGGCTTGCTCCTCGATCTCTTTCTGTGTCCATGCCACATCACTTAAGTTCTCGATATCCGGTAGGTATTGCGTACCAGCAAGTGATTCGGTTTTGAAATAGCGCCTGTTTTCTATTGTAATGAGCCTTTCGGGGCTCGCACCGACCCACAATCCGTATTCCTGGGTATAGCACATGTAGCAAAATGCATTCGGATAGCTGCTTAGCAATTCCGAAAAACATTTGTTTAAGCTGAAATTGGGCTTTAGCGTAAATTCCTCGTACCTGGAAAGGACTATTTTGTTTACAGAACCGCTTTTTATTTCTTCGATAGCCTGAGAAACCAGTTCGCTGAAATCATGAGTATATGTTTCCAGGCTATCATCGGTAGACTCACCAGCATCTGTTCTGCTTGCCATATTCAATGACAGCTGTTCGATATCCTCTGCAGAGACCTTTGGAGAAATACTGATCTCAGGAGCATTATTGATATAGCTTACGATAATATCTCCCGCCAACACATGTGGCTTAGGGGGGTGATTGGTCTTATAAGGATTGATAACAAAGCAATCATGTAATTCCTCCAGTGAAGTATTTGGTGATGTGCTTTCAGTTTTCAGGTCTATTAATAAGTAACTGATATCCGTATTTGGAAGTCGCCAGGTAGCAAAAGCATATTGATGATTAATAAGTTGTTTGTATATGTGATCCAGGTCACTCGTGAATATGCCAACTTCTTCTAAGAGTTTCTCCTTCATGCCTTTTTATCAATGATCGCCATGGTTATCCTGCATATGCTGATCAGTTGTTTTTCTTCATTTTCAATCCTTATTTCCCAAACATGTGTTCGTTTTCCCACATGAATGGGGGTTGTCTTCCCATATACAAACCCATCTCTGGCGGATCGGATATGGTTTGCATTGATATCAAGCCCTACTGCTGCCTGCTTAGAATTATCCAGAGTAAGTGTAGCGGCGACACTACCCAGCGTCTCAGCCAGCGCTACAGATGCTCCACCATGTAACAAGCCAAAAGGTTGTATTGTTCGGTGGTCTACGGGCATTTTTGCTACCAGGTAATCTTTCCCTATTTCAATAAATTCAATACCAAGGTGTGATGATAAATTCCCTTTACCCAGGTCATTTAAAGCGTCAATTGAGAGGTCTTTCGGGAACATCGGTTTATTTTGCGATTTAGGGGACAAACCAAATCACATTTAAATTGAAAAACAAGAAAATTTATCTGCTTAGGCACGGAGAAACAGAATATAATCGATTAGGGATGGTTCAGGGAAGTGGAATTGATGCTCCGTTGAATGAGACAGGGGTCAGACAGGCGTCCGCATTTTTTGATGCATACAAAGAGATCTCTTTTGATAAGGTATACATCACACCACTCATCCGGACCCGGCAAACCGTAAAGGGATTTCTGGATCTATCCATTCCTGTTGAGGTTGTAGAAGGATTAAGAGAAATCAGTTGGGGAGATCAGGAAGGGGTGCCCTTTACTGAAGAGAGTGGCAGGGTATATAAGGAAACCGTGAAACGCTGGAGCGGTGGGGAACTGGACCTGAAAATCGCAACAGGCGAATCTCCAAAGGAGGTGATGAACCGCCAAAAGCCTGCCATTGAGTATATTTTATCTAAAGAAGACGAGGAAACCATCCTCATTTGTACACACGGTAGGGCCATGCGGATCCTGTTGTGTTGGCTGATGGAAAAATCACTTGTGGAGATGGAACAATTCGGTCATTCCAATTGTGGGGTATATATATTGAAATATGATGGAGCTTCATTTTCAATTGAACAATCAAATGAGACGGCACACCTCAATGGAATTGAAATGATTCGCTAAATTTATTCAGGGATATGTGTCCGTTTTCTGAATCATAGACGTCATTACATTAAAAAAATGAAATTTGGAGCTCCAGATAATCTCGATGATCTTGATAGGCTAGACCTCTCATTACCCAAAGACTATGCGGATAATGCTTCCTTGCTGTCCGGCAAGAAAAAGGATCCGAAGGTTTTTGTTGGTTGTAGCGTCTGGGGGCAGGATCCCTGGGTAGGAGATGTGTATCCGGAAGGCACAAAAAAGAAAGATTACCTGGAAGAATACATCAGGCATTTCAACTGCATTGAGCTCAACAGTACCTTTTACAACATCAAAAAGGACAATATGCTTAGCTGGGCCGAAAGGGCCAAAGGCAGCAACTTCAAATACTGTCCAAAGTTCAACCGCAGGATCAGTCACCTGAAAAGGCTCAAGGAAGTCGAAGACGTTACGGAATATTTTGTTTCGATGTGTCAGCAGTTTGGAGACAACTTAGGAATGTCCTTTTTGCAGATGCCTGAAAACTTCAGTGCCAAGTACCTGGATAGGGTAGAAGGATATCTTAAGCTTATTCCCAGAGATTTCCCCATTGCAGTAGAATTGCGACACCCCAGCTGGTTTGAAGGGGAAGCATTTGATGAGACCTTTGAAATGCTAAGTTCAATGGGGTGTACAGCTGTCATCACCGACACGGCGCTCAAGCGGGAAATCATTCATCAGCGATTTACCAATGACAAAGTGTTTGTAAGGTTTGCTGCATACGAATTGCATGACTCCAACTATCGAAGATTGGATGAATGGGCTGAAAGGATCACCCAATGGATAGAACAGGGGATTTCGGAAGTGTATTTCTTTAGCAAACAAGAGGATGAGACTTATGCACCCAGACAAGCCGACTACTTTATCAAAAAGTTAAACGCCCTGGCTGGGTTAAGCATCAAGTCTCCATACACATAAAAGATACTTCAATAAGATGGCCAAGAAGAAAGTTCATGTGGAAGTGGGGCGTCAGACACTAGAGCTATCTAATCTCGACAAAGTGCTATACCCGGACGATGGCATCGTCAAGGCGCAGGTCATCGAATACTATCTCAAACTGGCGCCCACCATTCTTCACCACATCAAAGGTCGACCGCTTTCCCTGGTACGTTATCCTGATGGGATATATGGTGAACAATTCTTCCAGAAGAACCGACCTGACTGGACCCCTGACTGGATCGATTATATCCGGTTGGGTAAGGAAAGAAAGAAAGAATATATCGTGGCCAGGGAAGAAGCTACCATGGTGTGGCTGGCCAATCTGGCCTGTCTCGAAATACACCAAATCCACAGTTTTTCTGAATACGCAGATAAGCCCGATTACATTGTGTATGACCTGGACCCTCCCGAAGATCAAGACAACTTTGCAGAGGTCAAAGAGTTGGCCTTTAAGCTAAAAGAAGACCTCGAGAATGTCGGTTATCATGTATTTATCAAGACCACAGGAGGAAAGGGCCTACATCTAATAACACCCATCGAATTGTACTATACATTTGATGATTCCTTCAACACTGCCAAAACCCTTGCCGAAGGATTTGTAAAGAAGTATGCCAATACTACCCTGCATCTAAATAAGGAAGCACGTAAAGGGAGGATTCTGATTGACATCTTTCGCAACAAGGGGTCACAGACGATTGTGAGTCCGTACAGCCTGAGAGGCAGAGCCGGAGCACCCGTTTCCTGTCCAATTAATTGGGATGATCTTGAAAAATTGGAACACCCCAGGGACCTTAATTTAATTTCTGTACAGGAAAAAGTACTTAATGAGGGTGACCCCTGGGAGGCTATCAGAGGTTGGTCGGTTCCACTGCATACCGATAAACGAAAGTCATCCTACAAAGACCTGCCGGAAAACCCGAGACATAAATCTCCTGAGCAACTTGAAGATTACACCAAAAAAAGGGATTTCAATAAAACACCCGAACCCTATACCCCGGCTGATGATGGTTCCGGCAATCGGTTCTGTATCCAAAGGCACCATGCTTCTCATTTGCATTATGACCTGAGACTTGAGCAGGATGGCGTTTTGAAGTCGTGGGCTGTACCGAGAGGAATGCCTCCGGTTCCGGGCGTAAAACGGCTGGCCGTACAAACCGAGGATCACCCGCTGGAATACCTGTCCTTTGAGGGGGAAATACCCAAAGGTCAATATGGAGGGGGGATGATGTGGGTGTTTGCCGGAGGGAAATATGAGATCACCAAGGAAAAGAAAAATGGATTCTACTTCAGGTTGTCAAGCCCGGTGATCAATGCAGAATATCGGATGCATCTCATGAAGGATAAGGAATGGCTGCTAGAGCGGGTAGATCAACCGCAGGTAGATATGCTGAAACAAGACATCCAGCCAATGGTAGCTGAAAGTGCGAAAAAGCCTCCCAAAGGAGATTACCGGTACGAAGTGAAATGGGATGGGATTCGGGTCATTATCACGTTGAATGAAGGTGAATTGACCATCAGAAGCCGAAACATGAATATCATCACGGATTCATTTCCTGAGCTGAATGTTCCTGAGGATGCATTCAGAATTAACAATGCGGTTTTTGATGGTGAAATTGTCTGTCTGAATGCCGAGGGTAAGGCTGATTTCAGAAAAGTGATCAAACGGCTGATGACCAAGAAGCAAATGGAAGTAGAGCATCAGGTCAAAAGGAATCCAGCCTATTGTTACCTGTTTGATGCGCTCTATATCGATGGACGCTCCCTGCTGAATGATCCATGGGCCAGAAGGCGAATGTGGCTGAAAGATTCGGTACGGAAAGACACAAAGTACCGGATCAGTGAAGACATTGAAGATGGCAAGGCATTATTCCAGGCTGCCGAAAAGCTTGGAGTGGAAGGGATCATGGCCAAGGAGATCAATGGAAAATATTATCCGGGCAAGCGGAGCAGTGCCTGGATCAAAGTGAAGGTAAAAAATACTGCAGATGCACTGGTGATCGGGTACACCAAAGGACAGGGAGAAAGAGAGAAGTACTTTGGTGCCGTCCATGTGGCAGAGCAAAATGGCAAAGGGCTTGTTTATCGGGGTAGGGTAGGGACCGGCTTCAGTGATAAAACCTTTAAAGAGCTGAAAACGTTTTTTGATCAAAGGGAAGAAGTTTCTCAGCCCATCGAGGATAAGGTTGATCCTGATTCTCGCTGGTTTGAGCCAGTTCCCTGCGAAATTGAATTTAGCCAGATAACCAAAGACGGGCACTATCGTGATCCGGTTTTCAAAAGGTTGAGAGAGGATTTATTATAAATAATTGATACACAATATTTTAAATACCTTTAGTTGCTTTAATTATTTAATTGCATTTTATTTGTTAAACAAAGACTAAATAAGCCATGCGAGCAATCTGGAAAGGTCACATTCGTTTTTCACTTGTCACTATTCCCATCAGGATTTACAATGCCATCAGCACTGAGGAAAAGGTCAGTTTCAATCTGCTTTCCAAAGAAAATCACAACCCGGTGAAATACGAGAAAAAGGACAAGGTAACCGGCGAGGTCCTCAGGCAGGAAGACATCATCAAAGGGTACCAGTATGAGCCCGGGCAATTTGTGATCATTGAAGACGAAGATTTTGAAAAAGTTAAACTGAAGAGCACTAAAGTCATCGAGATAGAAGGCTTTGTGGATGCCAGTGAAGTTCATCATACCCTTTTTGACTCCCCTTATTTTGCAGGACCTGACGGGGATGTAGCCGCACAGACATACAATCTTTTGACTGAAGCATTGAGAAATAGTGGTAAGGTTGGTGTGGGGAAAGTTGTGCTCAGAGATCGTGAGAGTGTAGTATTGCTGACACCTCACAAGAAGGGCATCCTACTCTACAAGCTTCGCTATCCCAATGAACTTCGGGACATGAAAGATGTGCCAAACCTGGAAGAAAAGCCTATCGATGAGGCTCAGCTGAAGATGGCCAATACGCTTATTGACAGTATGACTACCAAATTCAATGACTTAACTTTGGAAGACAAGTACAATTCAGCACTGAAAGAAATGATCACGGCCAAGATAGAGGGTAAAGAGGTTGTCTCTGTCTCAGAAGAAGAGCCGGAAGTAGTGGATATTATGACTGCATTGAAGCAGAGCATAGAACAAGCCAAGGCAGACAAGAAGCCTATGGAGAAAGCAGGAGACAAGTCAGAAAAACAAGCGAAAGCCAAAAAAGCGAGCTAAATGTCCAGGGTAGTCCGATTTCCTGTCAACCCACCGGAAAAACTTGGCCATCAAAAGGTCAAGCGGAAGCGCAAAAAGCCGAATCCGGAAGATTACGGACAGCTCAATTTATTTTCAGGTGAGGAGAAGGAGGCCAAAGTGTTTCAGATGCCTGGCAACAACAGCCTCTTCGAAGAAGCACTCTTAAAGGATGATCAAAATGATCAGGAAGCCGAGCGCCTGTATCAACTGGCGATACAAAATGGTGATGCCAAAGAGGATGCATTATGCAACCTGGGTATCCTGAAATCAGAAAAAGACGAGAAGGGCAAAGCCATTGATTACCTGACCCAGGCTTTGCAGGTTAATCCCAGACATTTCGAAGCACATTATAACCTAGCCAATGTTTATTCAGACCTGGGAAACCTGAAGTTGGCTCAGTCCCATTATGAAGTGGCTATTGAGATAGAGCCAGATTATCCCAACAGCTATTATAACCTGGGCCTGGTCCTTATTTCTTTAAAAAAGTATTCGAAAGCCATAGCGGTCATTAATAAATACATAGACCTGTCTCCGGCAACGGAACATGGCATAGCAAACGAACTGGTCAAAACATTAAAATCACTCGCATGAAAAATTCTGCACTGAAAGCTCATTTTGAAAGACTCAGAGAATTGGTTCCGGAAGTTTACTCCAAAAAGAATGATAACTACGCTGAACGGGAGCGACTTTACGATCTGCTGAAGAAATCGCTTGGTATTATTGAAGCGGTGTATCTGCAGAATCAGGATTCTTTTGGGAAATCCTCCATCGCCGAATATGGGAAGATCGTGTATGAGCTGGAGCTCATGCAATACGACTATGAAGGCAATGATGACCTGCTCAGCTCAGCAGCTGCACAAATCCTCATGCAGTCTAAAAAACCGATGAAGAAGGCCGGGAAAAAAGGATCACACGGCCATGCCTCAGATCAGGATAGAGAAGCTATCTAAGAGAGTCCCAGTATCCATTGAGCTGATTTGTCTACCAGCTGTTTAAAAACTTCAGCTGTCTTCATGGGAGCAGTTTTAGGAGCTTTGAATGAATGATCGGCCTGCTCAAAAGCAACCAGGTCAGCCTTTTTCTGATCAGAAACAACTTCTTTTATCATTTCATAATTGGCTAGGGCATCATTGGTGCCTTGCAAAAACAACTGAGGGATCTCGATGGTTTTCAAATGATTCGCCCGATCGGTTGAAGCTTTTCCGGGTGCATGCAAAGGAAACCCAAAATAGACCAACCCTTTGATTCCCAATTCAGGTTGCTCAGCTACCAGGTGCGAGGACATGCGACCACCATACGATTTTCCTGAAAGCACGATTGAGCAATCAGGAAACGTGTCCTTTGCAAATGAAGCTACTTTTTCAATGGCCAAGATGGATTCCCTGGGACTTCCGGGCATTTTCTTCCCTTTTTGCTTATAAGGGAAATTAAACCGGATGACGTGTATGCCGTGGGCACAAATGCCTTTGGCCAGTGACTTCATAAAGGAATGGTCCATCCCGGCTCCTGCTCCATGTGCAAGGACCAGACAATGCCTGGAATCTTGGCTCTCATCAATCTCCAACTGGATGGACCCCGCTTTTTCACTGACTTCAATTTCTTGTGTTCCCATAAATCAAAATTAAGAATTCATCCTATATTCATTAAATTTGGACTCCTTTATCATCACATAATCATAATACAAAAGTGGCAATTGAATTCAAAGTACTGGGCTGTGGAGATGCATTTGGTTCTGAAGGAAGGTTTAATACATCCTTTCTTATCGAATCCGATGAACAAAAGTTATTGATTGATTGTGGGGCATCCACCCTGATCAGACTGAAGCAGGAGCGGATTGACGTGATGGATATTTCTGACATTATTGTCACGCATTTTCATGGGGATCACTTTGGAGGGCTTCCATTTTTTGCGATCTCCCGATATGTAGAAGCAGGAAGCAGGGAGCCTTACACCATCATTGGACCTAAAGGGATTAAAGAAAAGGCCTTTCAGCTTCAGGAAGCGCTTTACCCAGGTACAAGTCATATGCTGGAGGAGATGGATGTGCAGTTTGTGGAACTCAAAAACAAAGAATGGATTGATCATGGAGCACTTTCAGTTTATAGCAGAGAAGTCATCCACAGTAAGCCTTCAAACCCCCATGGGATCAAAATAAAGATAGATGGTTATATAATCGGTTTCAGTGGGGATACGGAATGGACCGATGCACTCATCGATTTGGCTGATGGCGCCGACCTGTTTATTTGTGAGTGTAATAATTACCAGGGGGAGAAGCCTGCTCATTTAAGTTATGAAACCTTACTGGAGCATGTAGACAAGCTAAAGGCAGATCGTATTTACCTTACTCACATGAATACGGAAGTGCTGAATGCCCATGAATTTGAGCTGGTACGATTAGCTGATGGGATGGAATTTTCCCTTTAGATATTTAGCTTTTGCAGGTATTCCTGAATGAATTGATCTTTCTTCTTTAGGCGATACTGCATGATCCACCTGGGATGTGGTACCGTGATGATTTCTTCAAAGAATTGATGCTCCCTATTTATTTCTTCGAGGAATTTTAAGTTTTGTCCCTGACCTATACATATGGCCAGATCCTTTCGGATAAAAGCTGACTGCTCGCGGATCATTCTGACAGCATAGTCCTTGAACAAACTTTTCCAATCAGGAATATCATAATAATTGAGATTTTTGCCATTCATCATGTATCCCAGTGGGGATACGGCAGAAATATAAAATGTTGAATAAAATGCTGCAGGTCCTCCAAATTCTTCAATCATATCATAGATAAACCTTGATGACAATTCCGCACGTTTATCAAATGCATTAGGAATATCACAGGCTTCTTCCAGTCTGATAGGATCCGTAAACGGTATTCCGGTAATCCCACCACCAAACCTTCCGGGGTTTATACCAAAAACGATCACGCGATTGACATTATTGCCGTAATACTTATGATAAAATGTTTTGATCAATGCCCGGGCGGTTGGATCAGCATAGGGATTCAATACGGTTACTTGCTGTGGCAACTTTTCAGGAGGCCTTAATTCCTTATAAAACTTTAATATCAGGTCAGAAACATGCATGGTAAAACAGTGAGGCATTTACACCATATATGATTTAATAGTCTTCAAATTTCTAATAGATTTTGCTGCTTAATTTGTTAAAGTTCGATTTAAGTTCAAATATTTTGTCAAGTTGGAAGTTATTACTTTAATATAAATTAACATTCCATTATTTGATACTTTAGTTTGTTTGCTTATCTTCACAACTAAACCCTTAGTTCCCATGAAAAATAAAAGGATTATTATTGTTTCATCAGTAATAGTAGGATGTTTTCTACTGTATTTTTTGCTGATGGGATCCAAATCATCAGATGAGACCTCGATCATCGTGGATGTTGAGCGAGGAGAGTTCATAGTAGAAGTGGCAACTACTGGTGAATTGGAAGCTAAAAATTCCGTAAAAATTCAAGGCCCCGCGAATCTCAGGCAATTTAGAGTGTATCAGGTCCAGGTTCAAAGTATTATCCCGGAAGGTACAGTGGTTGAAAAGGGAGACTTCGTCGCTTCATTGGATGCCTCCGAATTGAATACACGTATACAGGACCGAAGATTGGAGTTGGATGAGGAAGAAGCTCAGTACGAACAAACTCAACTTGACACAACACTTCAAATGAGGGAGGAGCGGGATAAGTTGGTTAACCTGAAATATGAGGTTCAGCAAGCTCAACTTACCCTTGATCAATCTCAATATGAGCCTCCTGCTACCATTCGGCAAAATGAAATTGCATTAGAAAGGGCTCAAAGAACATTGGAACAGGCAGAGGAAGCACTCAAGATCAGGCAACAGCAAAACGTGGCTAAGATGCGTGCAGCTGCTACAGAAGTGTACAAGGATAAGAGAGAGCTGGAAGCCATGCAGGACGTATTGAAAGAGATGCGGATTGTAGCACCTGAACCAGGTATGGTAATTTATACAAAAAACTATGATGGAAAACCCATAAAGGAAGGTTCAACAATTGGTACCTGGGGTGGAGCTGTGGTCGCCGAGTTGCCAGACCTTTCAGAAATGAATTCTGTGACCTTTGTTAATGAGGTGGACATCAGAAAGATTCAGGTTGGGCAACCTGTGAAAATTGGTTTGGATGCTTTTCCGGATAAAAAATTGACAGGTAAGGTAACCAAAGTAGCCAATGTTGGGATGCAAAGACCCAATTCAGATGCCAAGGTTTTTGAGGTGATGATTGAAGTAAACGAGGTGGATGGTACCATGCGTCCTGGAATGACCACCAGCAATACCATCATCACCAACCAGTTTGATGATGTCTTATTTGTGCCGCTTGAAGCACTACATAGTTATTCTGATTCCATTTCCTTTGTGTTTGTGTCAGACGGAATTAATTATAGAAGGCAGGAAGTAAAGGTAGGGCAAACCAATGCTGATGCAGCGATTATCGAGCTTGGGCTAGAAGATAGCGATAGGGTATATCTCTCCATGCCGTCCAATGAAACCAAATTGAGCAGCATTTCTTTATTGGATGAGTTGGAAGGCAAGCGGAATTTGAAAAAAGAAGAAAATAGCTAATTCAAATTCCTAACTCAAGTATGGTACAAAAAATACTAATGAATTTGTTTATCGCGGTGGAAGCCGTGGTAGCCAATAGACTGAGGTCTGTTCTCACCGCGCTGGGGATCATTTTTGGGGTGGCAGCAGTAATCGCCATGCTGGCTATTGGAAATGGTGCACAGCAGGAGATCATCGAACAAATGAGGTTGGTAGGTGTCAACAATATTGTGATACGACCTGTAGCTGAACGAACAGAAGAAAACATCGCTGAGGGTAACACAGAGGCTGAAGAAAAAAGTAAATTTTCACCAGGTCTAAGTGTATTGGATGCTGAAGCCATCAATGATGTAATTCCGGGTATCAATAAGCTGAGTCCTGAAATCATACTGGATACCTACATCATCAACAATGGGATAAGGAGATCTGCCAAGTTGGTTGGTGTCAATCCTACCTATTTCCAGATATTCAATTTTGAGTTGGAAAGAGGTGAGATGTTTTCAGAAAATCATATGAAGAAAGGCGAACCCGTGTGCATCATAGGGAAGTCAATCAAAGCCAAATTTTTTCCTACCGAAGACCCTCTTGGTAAATACCTAAAGTGTGGAAATAACTGGGTGAAAGTAATCGGGATCTTGAAAGAACGGCTCATCTCAACAGCCAGTCTAAATAACCTGGGAATACGGGATTATAACATGGATGTGTACATTCCCTTTCATACCATGTTGGTAAGATATCGCAATAGACAATTCATGAGTAGGGAAATGATAGATGCCGCGAATAGGGGTGGTACATGGGTGAGAAGTGACGAAGTAGAGGGAGGAGAAGTTACTGCCGAAGACAAGAATTACCATCAGTTGGATCGGCTGGTAGTACAGGTGGACGAAACAGCCATGATGACTCCAACGGCTGATATTATTTCCCGGATGCTTTCAAGAAGACACTATGATGTGGTGGATTTCGAAGTAGAGATCCCTGAACTATTACTCAAACAACAACAGCGCACCAACGATATCTTCAATTATGTTCTGGGTGCCATTGCGGGTATTTCTCTGCTTGTCGGGGGTATTGGCATCATGAATATCATGTTGGCATCCGTACTTGAACGAATCAAAGAAATAGGGTTAAGGCTTTCACTTGGTGCCAAAAAGCAAGACATCGTCAATCAGTTTCTGTTTGAAGCCATGATGATCAGTATCAGTGGTGGACTTATAGGTGTTTTTCTTGGTGTATCCATTGCCATCATAGTTAGCGCTTTTGCTAATATACCCACTGTAGTCACCCTTGGTTCGATCGCGCTTTCTTTTGGTGTAGCTGCCTCTGTGGGCCTGATCTTTGGAATAGCGCCAGCCAGAAAAGCCGCCTCACAAGACCCAATCCAATCTCTTCGTTATGAATAAATATGTAGTAATAGCCCTGATTATTTGTTGTGTTTCTTTTTCTATAAATGCGCAATATCTGCTTCAGCTAAACGAAGTTATTAGTTTGGCACAGGAAAATTCGATAGACGCAAAATTAGCAGAGACTCAAAAAGAAAACGCTTACTGGAGTTATCGAACATTCAGGTCAGAATACAATCCCCGGTTATTTTTGTCTGGTAGTTTGCCGGGATACAACAGAGATTTTAATGAAAACAGGCTGGATAACGGTGAAATTGCCTATCAAACCCGAGAGCAATTACAGAGTAATCTGCGATTGGGCCTTTATCAACCGATCTCTTTCACCGGTGGGGAAATAAGCATCAACAGCCAGGTAAGACAGTTCCAGGATCTAAACAACGATGCAACCCAATGGAATTCGACTTTGGTTAACATTGAACTCAATCAGCCATTATTTGATTTCAACGAACTCAAATGGAATAAGCTCACCGAACCCAAAGTTTATGAGGAATCGAAGCGGTCGTATGTAGAGGAGACGGAAGCCATTTCCCAGGAAGCTGTGCAGTTGTTTTTCGATTACATAGACCAGCAAATTGGTTTGCAAATAGCAGAGTATAACCTGGGTAAAAATGATACTATTTACAGAATTGAAGAAGGCCGGTATAATATCGGAACGGCTACTGAGGATGACCTTTTGAATGTTCAGCTTCAGCTACTGACATCTCAGGGGCAGATCACACAAGCCGAGCTGGACCTCCGCCAGGCAAGTCTTGAGCTAAGAAGATATATTGGTTTAGCCAATGATACCACAAAGATTACCCTGCGGTTACCGGAGGAGTTACCTGAATTTGAGATTGACCTGGCGAGTGCGTTAGAATACGCTAAAAGGAACAGGGCAGACTACATCGCTTTTGAAAGAAATCGCATTGAAGCAGCAAGAGATGTGGCACAGGCCAAAGCTTCACGATTTTATGCGGAGCTGAGGGCATCTTTTGGATTGAATGATGCTGCCGCCACATTTAATGAGACTTATGTAGATCCCAACAATCAGCAGGTTTTTGATGTACAATTAGGTCTTCCGATACTGGACTGGGGTCGGGGAAAGTCAAGGGTTAAACAAGCACAGGCTATTCAACAGTTGACTGAGTATACCATTCAGCAACAGTTACAGAATTTCGAACAGGAAATTATTACCCTCGTAGGAAGGATTGAAGTGTTGAGAAAACAAATAGAGATTAAGAAAAAGGGGGATGAGGTTGCCCAAAAAAGATATGATGTAGCGCAAAACAGGTATCTGATCGGTAAGACATCCATCACAGATCTTACCCTGGCACTGGAGCAAAAAGACAATGCCAAAAGAGAATATGTCAATGCGTTAAGGGATTTCTGGGATAGTTACTATATGCTAAGAAGACTCACTTTGTATGACTTTGCAGCAGATAAGCTGCTCTATACCATCGATGAATAGGAAAGGTACCCGGTTCCTTTTTCTCAAAATGATAATTTCATTCTCATTTTAACCAATCAGGTAGCACACTTCCCTGGTTAATAAGCTGATATACAGCTGTTTATAAAAGTGGCATCTTGATTGGTACATGGTTGGCGATCGCTGACCGAACTAAAAAATTAAGGTGTCGAACGGGAATATTTTCATCTGGTATGACTCAAAACAAAAATTGTATCAATCCGGAACACTGGAAGAACTGGAGGGCCTACGTTCAAAGGTAAAGGGTGAGTATAGTATTCAGGTGGTCTATGAGTTTCGTGATTCATCTGTAACAGTCATCAATAAGTTGCTGTATTCTTTAAACTCAGCGCAACACCCTGATCAGTGAATCGTTATGGGTATAGAATTGATGTTTCCACCTACACCTTAATAAAAAAAAGATCAGACAACCAGCTATCGGCATAGTCTGTTGCCAAAAGTGTAGGCGTTGTAAGCGTCTACACTTATTTTTGTGTTAAATTAAACTCAAAGTGAAACAAATATGAAAATTCGTCTCTTATATCAGCTTATGATACTTCTTGTTGGGGTATCGGTATTTTTTTCTTCATGTAAGAGTAAAAAGAAATTAACCTCAGTGACGGATACCGCACAGGTATCGCAGGAACTGGAAAAGGAAGCGGAAGATAATGCCAATGCCAAGGAAGAAACGTATTATAAACCAGAAGCTTCAACGGCAGTAAAACTAGAAAGCTATTTCAACTCAATTGCCAATGCACCATCGCTTACTTCTGCAAACAATTCTATCAGGGAAGCAGAAAGTATGTTTAATTCATCAGATGCTCCGGTATTGATTATCTTTTATGCAGCTGGAGGTAAAGCTGAATATGACGAACCTACCACAATCAATAAATACCTTCACTATCTAAAGGATACCAAGAAAAGCATCAATAGGGTAGAGGATTATACCCTGGATAGCAATGGTAAGATCAAGGAACTAGTTTTGTTTAGAAAATAAGAAATAGATATAAAATGAAAATACAACATTTCATCATCGTCATAGCTTGTGCCTTATTAGCTACTTCACAAGTAAATGCCCAGGACATTGATCCAAACAGAAAGAGGGCAATAGACTCGCTCGCTTTGGAAAAAGTAAAGGATTTGAGTAAATACATTAGTCTGATTGGAGATAAAAAAACCCCTTTCTCTGAGGCTACCCGTGTGATGGACAGGGCCGAAGAGCTATTTGCTCCGGACAGTGAAATGGGGGTTTCTTCTTTGAGCAAAAATGACATCGCCTATTACAAGGTCCGAAAATACTTCGAACGCCTGATGGCCCTGAATTACGACAAAGTAGAGATCAAGTGGTATGACATTCACTATATCAGCGACTTGGAACTTCAGCCCGATGGTAAATATGTAGGAGTTGTAACCATCTATCAAAGCTTCGTGGGCACCTCGGACGACGGGCTAAGCTATAAGGATACCACCAAGAAGGACATTACTATTTACGTTGAAAAGAAAAAGACTCAAATCGCTGGTAGGATCATCGAGTTTTGGGATGTGTTACTTGGTGACATCAGAGTGACTGAAACAACAGCATGATCAAAACGCTTTTAACCCTTTCTCTTTTCTGGGTTATCAGTTTCTCTTTTGCACAAAATCTCACCAAAGACCCTGAAGCTGAGGAGCGGTTTAGGACTCAAACTAAGCAGATCAATCAGTTCTTCAGGCGTTTTAATGGTGAAGAGGATGAAAATGGAAACCGGTATTATCAGGGAGACAAGAATTTTAGAGATTTTAAGCTTCGTCAGGACTATCTTTCAATCCTTTTTGATAACCAAAACTCCAGTCTTTCCTCAGACACCAAAAAAGAATTTATTCGTTTCGTTACGGATAAAAAAGAGCCTAAATACCTTGATTTCCACAAGGGGGAATGGTTTGCTGAAGTCAATGCCGGATTTCTATATAAAGGAAAGCAGGAAAGTGTGACCCTGTATCTAAATATTCAGCCACAGGGATTAGGATATGAGTGGGTCATCCATGATGTTTCTTACAGGAGGTTCAAAAACATTTTCAACAAGGATACTACTGCTTCCAAAGCCTTTATCCACCCCATGAGTCATGAGCTGGATTTCATGAATCTGAGGAAAGCTTTTGAACCCGGGAAGGCTCCGGAATCATATACCATTCATGAGTTCGAGCCCGACTACCTTACCTTGTTTTTATATGAATTAAAGCAGGGGAATTTGAAGTTTGAGACCGTGTATGATCTCCGCTTCCACTTTTTCCAGATAGATGGTTGGTATTTCGAACTCTCTGATTTTAACCGACCAGGCTATAATACAGGCTGGCTGATTTCAAACATGGTGCCTATCAATGAAAAGCAAAAACAAGCCCTGAAAAGGTATATATATGGCAAGATGTAGAACCATATTTTTAGGGATGTTCCTGCTTATCGCTACCATAGCCCCTGCTCAAAATGGGTATGAGCAAAGGGTGAGAGACATGGTTGCATTTCTGGAGTATTTCCTCAATACAGTAGGGGATAGGGAAACAAACAACCGGGATAAAGATGTAATCATCAATGAGTCCTATTCCAAGATCTTTCGTGATGCGCAGGTTCAGATAGAAGATGATCTGCTTGATGATCGCCAGTCGGTGATCAACAAGGATGTGGTTGCCTATCTCAAAGATGTAGATTTCTTCTTCAAGGACGCTGGTTTCAAATTTGATATCATCAAAGTAGAGCGCCTGACCCGTGACAATGGGAAACCCTTTTTCAGGGTTGAGATGAACAGGTCACTGGAAGCCATTTCCATTGAAGGAAAATCCGTGAAAAACTCGCAAAAACGTTTCATCGAGATCAACCTGGATGAGGCCACCGATGACATGAAGATCGCTAGTATATATACTACCAAGGTAAGCAGGGAAGAAGAATTGATGGCCTGGTGGTCTGACCTTTCTTACGAATGGAATAAGCTCTTTAAGGTGATTCTCAACACCAATGAAGAGGTAAACGCAGAGATGTTGAATAGAATTGCTGCTATTGATAGCCTGAATCTGTCCGGGAACCAGTATATATTTAATATTGAACCATTGTATGTATTGTCCAATCTCAGGTTTTTGAATATCTCTGAAACCAGAATTGCAGATTTAGGTCCTTTGAGGTCCTCCAATTCTCTGGAAACCTTGATTGCCAGTCAATCAGAAGTATACGACTTGGAATATTTGAAGTACTTAAGGAACCTCTCAACACTTGATGTCTCGAATACCAGAATCCGAGATATAGAAGTTCTTGATCAGTTCACTTCGCTTACCAGTCTCAATCTATCTGGCAATTACATTGCCAATTTCGATGCGTTGAAAGGGCTAAAGGGGCTTGCAAACCTAAATTTATCTACCACTGCTTTATCTTCTACACATACTCTTTCCGAACTAAATGGCCTGATTACACTCAATATTTCCAATACACTGATAGGTGATATTCGTGGTCTTTCGGGTATGCCTCTGCTGAAAGAGCTGGATGTTTCCAAGACAGATATTACCGGAATGGAACCCTTATCAGGATTAGCTAGTCTGGAGGTGTTAAATGTCAATCAGACAAGCGTGAATTCTCTTGAACCACTGGCTCAATTAAAAAAGCTGAAGCGTATTTATTGTGACAACACACCCATCACGGAGAACGAAGCGACGGCTTTTATGACCAGGAACAAGAATGTGTTGGTCATCAATAATTCTCAGCAGGTAATGCAATGGTGGGGTGAACTTGATTTCAGTTGGCAGAAAGCCCTGGGTGCCTATTTTACTGGTAACAAAGCCCAACCTGGTAAGGAAGACCTCGTGATGCTTCTTAATCTTGATTCGCTGAACTTGAGAAAGTCCGGATTGAGTACTGCTGAACCACTTACCAGGTTTTACAAACTGAGATACCTGGACATCAGTGAAAACAACATCAGGACACTGGACGCACTGGTCAATCTCGATAAACTGGAGTCTCTCAAGGTGTCTTCTACTCCTGTAGAACAGGTGTTGCCTTTGAAGAACCTCAAAAACCTGATCTATCTGGATTTGTCAGGTACGCGGGTTAACGATATTTACTTATTGTCTTACCTGGGTAATCTGCAATACCTTAATGTAGATAAAGCCAATGTATCCTGGGAAGCCGTGAAAGAATTCCATGCGGAGCATCCGGATTGTACCATTATTTTTGATACAAACTACCTGTCCAACTGGTGGCAAAAGATGGATGATGAATGGAAGGAGATTTTCAGGACGAATAACAACTTCAAGGGGACTCCGGATACTGAAATGCTTCATGAGATAATAGCCCGTGACAAAGTAATTATTGAACAGGCTGCCATTACGGATCTCAGGCCACTTTGGGACTTCTTATCATTAAAGGAACTTTATATTTCTGGTTCATCCCTGAGAGACCTGTCTACTTTACCGGCACTCACTCAACTTGAGGTCCTGGAATGCAAGCAGTTACCTCTAGAAGATTTGTCTCCGATAGGGTCCTTAACCACGCTCAAAAGACTTAATATCTCAAATACTGCTATAGATGATTTGAGACCTTTGGTTACTTTAAGTAAATTAGAGGTATTAAATTGTTCGGGAACCAACCTCTCCAACTTGAGAGGCTTAGAAAACCTGGTTTCACTTAGAAAGCTTGACTGCTCGAATACTCGAGTAAATCGCCTGGATCAAATTTTTGGACTTGATAATCTCCTTGAGTTGTCCTGTTACAATACACGGCTCAATAAAAGAGATATCAGTGGTTTTCAGGGTGTAAACCCTGATTGTAAAATTATTTTTTATTAGATCAGATACCATTATTAGTTATGAAAAGTAGTCAGTACACCCTCACCATTATCCTAACCCTGATCCTGGGGACCGGTTTCTTCACATCCAATGCTCAGGATATGCAAGAGCAATTCAAGGAATTTAAAAGCGATGCCAGCAAATGGCAGGAGTACACGATGTTTAAACATCATGAATTGGATCAGTTTTGGAAAGTGGTATCAGATACCCTAAATAAAAACCATACTGATCTTAGGAATGCTAATAGTAAGATCAATGCGCTTTCTTCGAGACTTGATAGCATTGGTATTGCTTTACAGGAAACCAAAGCAGAATTGGAAGCCAGCGAAGACGTCAATTCCAGCATTGGGTTTTTGGGTATCCAGATAAATAAGGTGATGTACAACATTGTGATTTGGTCAATCATAGCCGGGTTGTGTGCCGCTATTGGTATGCTTTATGTCATGTACACCACTTCAAACAAATTGACCAGATCAACTAAAAAAGAGTTTTCTCAACTAGCCACTGAGTTTTCAGATTACAAAGAAAAGGCAACTAAAAAGCAGATTTCGTTGAAGAGAGAACTTCAGACAGCCATCAATACTCTTGAAGATAACAGGATAAAGGTTTCACAGAAACTAGGCTATAACAAAGACTCAAGCACGATTTCATAATCTGTATTTTTTAGATATTCCATCTCCACTTAACCTTTGTATACAAGGTTTTTATTAAATTGGCATAAAACTGGTAACCCACAAGGAATTGGGGTAATTTAGCTTAAGGTTGGTAAGGAATACACATTTTAAGGTAGCCGGGTATATTGGATATGCCTTACTTTTTCTTTCAGTATTTGTTATTTTATATTGGCTGCTGGGCTTTGTGCCAGAAGGAAGAGCCAGTACGAAAGCAAATACCGGATTTTGTTTTTTGCTCTTAGCAATCCAATTGATAATTAATGCAAAAAGACAAAATCAGTTGTCATGGTATCACTTCAGTCCAACTGTAGTTTTCGTTGTCATAGCCTCTCTTTCCTTTATTGAAAACCTGTTTGGAGTTATTTTTTCAATTGATCACTTGTTGGTAGGAAGTGATCAAGAGGTTTTTAGTCTGATGGCATCAGGTACTGCTGTCTCATTTATCCTTTTAGGTACGGCAAGCTTCCTGATTAAGAAGAAATCAGTAATTACAGATCACACATTTGCTGTAATGAATAACCTGGTGCAGATTATTGTTCTTATCGCAATCATTAGTCACATATTTGCTCCACTGGAGACCAGTAAGCCTACATTTTGGTCTACAATGTCCTTATTGACCTGCTTTTTATTTTTATTAGCCAGCGTTGGCCTGAGTTCACTCAGACCTGATATTGGGTTTATCCGGGTGTGGCTTTCAAAAGAACTTAATGGAGTCGTTGCCAGGCGCATGGTGATTATCATCATGTTGGCTGCCCTGGTTTTGGGATCTATATTCTACTATTTTTATCAGCGGCAGGTATTGTCACTGGAGTTTAGGTTTGTTTTCCTCATTACGCTAAGCATTGTTTTGGCTTTATGTGCCACAGCTTACCTGGAAATACTCATTCGAAAACTCGAGCTTGACCGAAGGAAGCTGACGGAAGAACTGAAAGGTACGCTGCAAGAGAAGGATGAGTTATTGAAGGAGCTCCACCACCGAATCAAGAATAACCTGCAATTGATCAGTAGTCTGATGTATATACAGGCCAGCACCACCAAAGATGATTCTTTTAAACACTTTCTGACTGAAATCAATGGCCGCATACAGGCGATTTACACCATACATGAATTTCTCCTGCAAAGGAAAGTAACGAATTCCATGAATGTAAAGGAGTATCTCAATTTGCTGTCCAGACAATTGATAGCTTCATACAGCAAAACAGAGAAGAAGTTTGATCTGGAATTGTCATGTGTGGATGCGGAGATGGATCCTGATCTGGCTTTCAACATAGGTATCATTTTCAATGAGACCATTTTATGTCTTATCAAGAACCCACTGATCCCTCAGAGTTATATCAATGTCACTTTGGAAACGGACACTAGCAATGTATACCTCACATTCACTGATTGTTTGCCTGATGATCATGATAATTTTCTTGATGATTTTAAAAAATCCCCTTATTTCGATAATTTGGGTGTGTTTGTGAACTTGTTGAAAGGTAAACTTGACTATAAGTTAAATACCCATTTAAAGATTTATATTACCCTTACAGGACAAACCCATTTACTTAAGTAATTTATGATCGACATTTTCACCATTACAAAGCCCCTTGCTAAAGTCGCTTTCATTGGGTCTTTAATTTTTAGTCTATCCTGTAACAACGGGAGTGATTCCTACCATCATAACCTGGCCGCAGTTGATTTTCTCAGGCCACCTTCACCTCAATTTTTGATCATTCCTGATTCAGTCCTTCTTGATGGAAATTTATATCTGGAAGACATCGAATCTGAACAGCTCTATGCCTTGCAAAAAGTGGAGGGTAGCCAGTATGTATTTATTCCTGATACCATTGAAGCAAACCAGCTCAAAACATATAAACTCGTAACGCGTGATGCATATGCTGGCATTATGGTGTCGTCTGCTGTTTCTGAGGGAAAACTGAATGTTTCAGTCAACAATAAACCTGTATTGACGTACCAAATGGAAACGGTGCTTCCTGATGATGGTAGTCCTGAATATTATCAGCGTGGAGGGTTTATTCACCCGGCCTATGCACCCGGTGGAGAAGTCTTAACTGACGGATTTCCTGTGGGACATACCCATCAGCATGGGATATTTTTTGCCTGGGTAAAGACTTCATTTCAGGGACGTGAGATTGACTTCTGGAATCAACATAAGCAGAATGGAACGGTGGTATTTGACTCATTGATTAGTTATTCAGGTGGTCCTGTTTTTGGCACATTTGAAGGTGCTCAAACAGCAATTGTTCTGGACGGGGAAGATACCATGCGGGTGTTGTCTGAGCGATGGAAAGTGAAAGTTTATAATACCTCACAATACTATATCTGGGACATTGAGGTGAATCAAAGAAATATTACTGATGATGTATTGCAGGTTCTTCCATATCACTATGGAGGCATGGCATTTCGAGGGAGTGCCGATTGGAATGCCACCACAGCTACTGCTGGTCAGGAACTGACAGGTAAGGGTAATGGAGGCTTTCTTACAAGTGAGGGGCTGGGAAGATCCGGAAACCATACCAGGCCAAATTGGGTAAGCATGTTTGGCAATGTCAATGATCAGCCGGTAAACCTTACTGTGATGGGGCATCCCCAAAATTTCAGAACTCCTTCTTACGTTCGGATACATCCAACCATGCCGTATTTCTGTTTCACACCTGTCGTGGAATATGGCTTTGATTTTAAGCCAGGAGATATCCACATCGCCAGATATCGGATCATTTCATTTAGTGGAAAACCAGATCCGAGTGTCATAGATCAATTATGGAAGCAGTTTAGTCAAAGCACTAAGCCATCAAAAAAGGTTGTTTTGTAAAATCCACCTTCCCACAATGTGTAGGGATTTAATATATATTTTGGGCTAAAGAGAGATTAATCACAAGATTTCCATTCGGTCAAGCAACTATTTCAACCGCTCTTGAGGTACTACCTGATACTTAGTAGTATCAATAATTCAACCTATGAGAAGATGAAATCACAAAAGACAACTTTAATCGCTTTTTTACTATCCATCTTGTTGACCGCAGTATTTATCGGATGTAACAAGGATGATGAGGATAACGGCCCACAACCGACAGGTGAGGAGAAAACGTTTGAGCTGGGGGCAGTTGGCTCATCAGGTGTATCCGGTACAGCACTTTTTGAAGAGCTGGATGACCAAAGTGTGAGAATTACCCTCACTATAGCGGGAACCTCGTCAGGGGGAGACCATCCATCACACATTCACGCGAATTCGGCAGCAGAGGGTGGGGGAATAGTACTTGATTTGACCAATGTAGATGGTGCCACAGGTATCAGTGAAACGATTGTTACAGAATTGAATGATGGTACAGCAGTAACCTATGAGTCTTTGATAGGTTTTGATGGCTATATCAACGTCCACACTGCTTCTGATAACCTGGGGACACTGCTGGCACAAGGTGATATCGGATCCAATGAGTTGACCGGAGAATCAGAGGAATATACTATGTCCGCAGTTGGAAGTTCGGGTGTTTCGGGATCAGTCACATTCAGTGAAAGAGTGAGCGGGGAAACCCTGGTAGTAATAAACCTATCCGGGGATCCTTCAGACAGCAATCATCCAACACATATTCATTCAGGTACTGCAGCCAGTCCGGGAGGAATAGTTATTCATTTGTCCAATGTAAAAAATGGCTTTAGCAGGACTAACGTATCTGCATTTAGTGATGGAACAGCAGTGACTTACGACGAGTTGATTGCTTATGCCGGATATGTAAACGTACACAATGCAGAAGGAGACCTGGGGACATTGGTTGCACAGGGGGATATAGGTTCGAATAAACTTACTGGAGAGTCTGAAGAGTATTCTTTATCTGAAGTAGGTGATTCTGGTGTATCCGGCACTGTGACTTTAAGTGAAAGATTAAATGGTCATACGCTGGTAGTAATAAGTCTGACAGGCGACGCTACGGATAGTAACCGTCCAACCCACATTCATACCGGCTCAACAGCCAGCCCGGGTGGAATAGTTATTCATTTATCCAATGTTAAAAATGGCTCCAGCAAAACCAATGTGACTGAGTTTAGTGACGGGACGGCTGTGACTTATGATGAATTAATTGCCTATGCGGGATATGTAAATGTGCACAATGCCGAGGGTGATTTAGCGACTTTGGTAGCGCAGGGTGATATCGGATCCAGCGTTGGAGCAGGAACGGCCATTAATTATAATGTTTCCAATTCAGGTGCGTCTGCATATATCTTTTCAGGAAATGGACTGACCAATTCGTCCAATCCCAATATCACACTTCAACGAGGAAAGACTTACACATTTACCGTAGCTGCTCCGGGACATCCGTTTATTATTAAATCAGTACAGGGTACAGGAAGTGGTGATGCATATAATACTGGTGTGACCGGGAATGGTGCATCCGAGGGAACTATCACATTTGTGGTGCCTGGTGACGCTCCCTCAAAACTTTTTTATAACTGCGAGTTTCATGCCTCCATGACAGGCGAAATCAATATTACGGATTAAATCAATTATGAAATCAACTGACTCAGCAGGATGAGATGAATCTCGATGTTGTTACAATCACTTGCTTGATTTGAATGTTAAGTTGTGTTGATCATTTGGCACCAGGATTTCACACCTGGTGCCTTTTTTATTTGTTATCTTAAAGCTGCCATTCAATTGATGCATAAAGGCTTTTATGAGGGATAATCCTGAAGTGCCAGAAGAATCATCTGACTCATCATCAAACCCTACTCCTTCATCATAGACGGTAATGGCCAGGTGATCATTTTGATTATATATGCTGAATGAAATAACACCCTGTTTGCTACCCTGATAGGCGTATTTCATGGCATTGGTGACTAGCTCTACCACACAAATACCAATGGGTAATGCTACTTCAAGCTTCGCTTCTACAGGAATTGTCTCGATTTCAATTTTTTGGGACAAATCAGCATTTTCAATGAGGTGAACAAGCTCCACAAGGTATTCATCCAGCCTGACGCGGTTAGAAGTTTCATTCTTCTGAAGCAATTCATACATATCAGAAATAGCCATTACCCTTCGATTGAGCCGGGAAAGTAGTTTTTTGCAGACTCCATCAGGTGAATTAATTTCCTCCAGCATAATCATACTGGAAATAAGCGTGAAACTGTTCTTAGCCCGATGTTGAAGTTCATGAAGCAGGGTAGTTACCTCATTATTGGCTTTTTCCAGCTCTCTTTCAATTTTAAGTCTGCGTTCAAGACTTGATGAAATACCAATGACCCCTGTCTGGACACCTTCATGGAAGATAGGAGAATTTATACTTTGAACCATAAACTCAACTCCATCCTTATTGTATACCAGATATTCGCCTTCCCATTTTTTTCCAGCAAATAATGCATTAAGCATTTCCTGAGATTGATGCTGTGATTTGATTGGAGAGAGCTCAAGAATATGCCTACCTAAAGCTTCTTTGTTAGTCCAACCATACAACTCTTCAGATCCTTTATTCCAGTATGTCACAATCCCTTGCATATCTATTGAGACTACGGACTGCGCTATGGAATTAAGCATTTCAGTTTTTATCTCAATATCCCTGATTGCATTGTGATACGAAGTCACATCCATAACTGATACCACAATCCTTTCTGTTTTTTCCTTGTTGGTTGGAAGTGGACTACATTTAAATAGTAGATAAGTACCACCAAAATTTATCTCAAAATCGACAGGAGTACCATCAAATACTTTTCGGTAATGTCTTTCTATTTCCGGTGCATAAGGACCGAAGATCTCACTTATGTGTTTACCGAAATAGGTAGCCGGCTCTAAACCCTGTGCTTTAAATCCACCACCGGCTGTAAAATCTACTGTGAGGTCATTTTTAATCACACTGATATAAGCGTTTGGGTAGTTGTCGGTAATCGAAGTTAATAGAAGGTCCTTTTCCTCGATGGCTTTCTTTTGATGATAAAGCTTCAATGCCATTTTTATAGATGCGTCGAGTACTGTAATTCCGGAGTTTTTTACCACGTACCCATAAGATGAAATCTTTTCTGTCTTTTCGACCACGTCCTTGCTTGTGTGGTTTGAGTAAAAAACAATTGGAATTTCCCTTTTTGATAGTATCTCCTTGGCTGCATCCGTACCATCCATCTCTGCACCAAGGTCAATATCCATCAATATGACATCGATCCCCTGATCTTCAATCGCCTGATGAATGGCTTCTCTCCCAGAATGCGCAAGACTTACCTGGTAATCATACGTCTCCAGTTCCATCTGTTGCACCTTGGCAAATAACATTTGATCTTCAACGAGTAAAACTTTTGCCATCAGGAGTTAAATGTAGTGACATACAAAATAATAAATTATTTACTATTAATGTTTCCACCACCATTATTTGAACATAATTCATAATTATTCTATATAACCGTAAAACTTGATTTTTTAAAAAAATTTTTTAATAACTTTTATGTAATCACAAACGTATATATGTACATACATATAATATATTGATAGTTGTCATATGAAAACTACATTGCATAAATCAGAAACCAGAGGTCATGCCGATCATGGTTGGCTGAATTCTTATCATTCCTTCAGTTTTGCAAATTATTACAATCCGGAAAGGATCCATTTTGGGATGCTTAGGGTATTGAATGATGATACAGTAGCAGGAGGAAAGGGCTTCGGTACGCATCCCCACGACAATATGGAAATCATTTCTATTCCTTTAGAAGGTGATTTGCAACATAAGGATAGCATGGGAAATACGGCTACCATCAAAGAGGGGGATGTACAGGTGATGAGTGCCGGAACGGGTGTCTATCATAGCGAATACAATAAAAACAACGAGAAGGAAGTGAAGTTTCTTCAAATCTGGGTTTTCCCAAGGGAAAAAAATGTAAAGCCTCGATATGATCAGGTTAGCATCAAAGATTTGGAAAAGCCCAACGAATTTTACCAGGTCTTATCTCCGGAAAAGGATGCTCCTGGAGTTTGGGTCCATCAGGATGCCTGGTTTCATCTGGGTACTTTTGATCAGGAGAAAGAAGTGAGTTATAAAATTCACCGTACGGGGAATGGGGTATACGTCTTTGTGCTGGAAGGAGAAGCGGAAATAGCCGACCAAAAATTATCCAAAAGAGATGGGTTAGGTATCTGGGATACTGAACAATTTAAAGTAAAGGTAGGAACCGGAAGTCGTATCTTATTGATGGAAGTTCCAATGAACTAGTTTTCGTGCGTGATTTTGAATGTAGGAGCGAGCATCCTTTTTTTCGTCTACGACTGTGTAACAAATGTTGCAAAATCTCTTGATTAGGTTTATCAGTTTTGTACTGGAAAAACAAAATTGATTTCAGATAACTTAATATTATATAGACATGTTTAGAGAACTATTTGGGTTTGGACCTTCCGTAGATTTCAAGGCGCTTGTAGATCAGGGAGCCATCATTCTAGATGTTAGAAGCAAAGGGGAATATGATCAGGGCCACATCGATGGGTCCATCAATATTTCAGTTGATGCACTTCCGAAGCATCTGAATAGATTCAAAGACAAAAACAAGCCCATTATCACATGTTGTGCTTCAGGCATGCGGAGTGGCTCTGCAAAAAGCCTCTTGCTTTCAAAGGGTTACAAAGAAGTACACAATGGAGGGAGCTGGTACAGGCTTGAAAGCAAAATCAGTTAACAGAATTCGCTAAGGTAGATCCCGGCATTGGGGTCTACTTTTTCAATTCCACATTCCGGATATATTCTGTAACTCATGAGCGTTGACGATGCCCATATTTGAAACTTCTTTTCTATCATATCCGTCTACCTCAAACAGGATTTCGAAGTTTTCAGGGAGACGGTTATCAGCAAATTCCCCGGCGATGGTCTTTTCAAAAAAATGCTCCTGATGTATCCTGGATGAAATCATTTCAACACTGGTATCTGTGAATCCTCCCATCAGGTAAATCACATTATTCTCAAGGCCTTTCATTCTGGTAAGAATCCCATAGTCCTTATGCATTTCGGCGGGATTACCAACAATTGATATGGTGTCATTGGTTGCTTTTCTGATCAGGTAAGACATGCCGGGACCGGGCCTGTAATGGGAGATTTTATAATAGGTATCCAGTAGATACAGACTCTTAAATAATCCAATGTAAATGATGTTGTTTTCTTTGAGATCTTCGATGGAGAGCTCAGAGGCCATTCGGAAATGGACTTCTTTGTTCAGGTCATTGATTAGCGTGGAAATATTGAAAATACTGATAGCGTGTAGCCTTGTGAGGATCTTGCTTCGTGATTGGTTTAAGCTCAACAACTCTGGTTTTCTTGCCTCCAGTTCTTCCAGCTTATTGATGCTGTAATTTCTCACCATGGTACCATCCTTTTCAACGTACATAAAGAGATCACCCAATACAATGAGAACAGGTTTGTCATTGGCAGAAAGGTCATTATATAGAAATGAATTTCGTTTTGTGTCCGGTTGATTGTAGAGGTATAGTTTGATAATCAGTCCGATACAAACCGTCACTAGTATGGCTATCGTTATCCACAATGCCTGACTACCTATTGAAACAGCCTTGTTTGAAGGAGGTATCTTTTGATAGAGCACCTCATAACTTCCTTTTTCCAGGGACAACCGCAAAGGATCATCTTTTCCCTCTGTGAGATAATACTCCTTCAGTTTTTTTCTCAGGTGATACACAGCCACTCTCACATAAGAAGTATCTTTTTCATTGATGTCATGCTCAAAGAACTCCAGCGCGATGGTAGTTTCTTTGGGAGGTTCATTCTCCAGAGTTTTATTTACCAGATAGATCAGAAGCTGCTGATTCTTTTCACTCCTAAATAATTCACTTGATATGATCTTATCCAGTTGCTGAAGAATTTCTTCTTTGTCCACTGTCAATGGTCCGTCATTCATTTGTATCCGGTTCAATTATTGAAAGAAGTACGGTTTATAACCGTTTTTAACCCCAAAAATTCCGTAAATTTCAGTTAAAATGCATGGAAATTACATTTCTTAAAAAGATGCGCAATCGCAAGTTCTCCATATTAATGCTCCTTGCATTCATTAGCTGTCAATCAAAAATAGAACTTCCTGATGACGTTGCATTGGCTTATGAAAAACTTCCTGAGGTAATTGACTATAATTATCATATAAAGCCCATCCTTTCAGAAAACTGCTTTCAGTGTCATGGGCCTGATAAAGCCAATCAAAAGGCGGATCTTAGACTTGATATTGCAGACTCAGCCTATAAGGAGTTACCTAATTCTCCTGGCAAGTATGCCATCGTCAGGAAGAAACCTGGTGCCAGTGAGGTGGTGCAGCGTATACTATCTGATGACCCGGAGTACGCGATGCCTGTGCTCGAATCACATCTGAAGCTAAATGCACATGAAAAGGCCTCCATCGTAAAATGGATTCGTCAGGGAGCAAAATACAAAAAGCATTGGGCTTACATTTCTCCTCAGCTAACCGAATTGCCCGAAGTGGAAAACGAATCGATTGTACAGAATGAAATTGATCCGTTTATTCTAAAAAAGCTTGAGGTTCAGGGGCTAAAACCTGCTGAGAAGGCTGATAAAGAGATTCTTTTCAGAAGGCTATCTTTTGCGCTGAGAGGATTGCCACCCAGCATCAAAGAAACAGATGATTTTCTGGCAGATCCCGATCCAGGAAGCTATGAGCAGTGGGTCGATAAATTCCTTGCCTCTTCAGACTATGGTGAGCGGATGGCGATTTACTGGCTGGAGCTCGCCCGTTTTGCCGACAGCGATGGGTATTTGGATGATAAAATGCGGGATTTCACGCCGTGGAGAGATTGGGTGATCGAGGCATTCAATCAGAACATGTCCTATAAGGATTTTGTGACCTGGCAAATAGCCGGTGATCTCATTGAGAACCCATCCAGGGAAAGTATATTGGCCACCGCCTTCAACCGGTTGCACAAGCGGAATTCAGAGGCCGGGATCGTATATGAGGAATTCAGGACGGAATATGTGGCTGACCGAACAAACACGTTTGGTAAGGCATTTTTGGCTTCTTCCTTTGAGTGTGCCCGTTGTCATGACCATAAATATGATCCCATCTCACAGAAGAATTATTATCAGCTCTTTGCCTTTTTTAATCAAACCGATGAAATAGGATCAGCTGTTTACGGGCCTGACATTACGCCAGGACCTTCCATGCTTTTGACGACGGACCAGCAGGATGAGATCATCGCATATCTAAACAAGAAATTAGCAGAAAAGGAGGAAGAGCTCGACGAAATAAAAAACAAAAATGAAAAAGACATTCATAGATCTGATGCCCAGCTTGCAGCAGAAGTAAAGCGATCTCTTGATGCATCAGAAGTCGTCTATTTTAATTTCGATAAGCCTTATCAAAAAGGGGATCAAATCCTCTCTGCCAGGAAAAATGATTCACATGCATTAAAAACAAGATTTGTCTCCTTTGCAGAGGGTGTCAAAAACGAAGCACTGTTGATTGATGGCGACTATGGTAAGGCTGGGCTTGGTAACCGGGATTTTTTATACGAACGGACACAACCGTTCAGCTTCGACCTATGGATCAATCCTCCAAAGCATTATGACGAAGCTTTGATCTTTGCCAATGCTCAGTCCATCCGGTATGGCTTTAAAGGCTACAACTGTATGCTGGATAGTAACAGGGTGAGGTTCATCATTTCGCATGCCTGGCCATATAATTCCCTTGAGGTAGTAAGCAAAGAGTCAGTTCCAGTGTCAGAATGGAGTCACCTGACGATTACCTATGATGGCACCAGCAAGGCAGCGGGAATTAAGCTGTTTCTCAATGGTAGGGAGCTTGCCAAAGAGATACGCCGGGATAACCTGTATAAAGGACTTATTTACGAGGAAAATATCCATACACTAAGCGATCATGAACTCATGTTTGGAAATGAGCAGTTTCAAAAGATGTTTAAAAATGGGCGGATCGATGAGTTTAGGATGTTCAATAAATCTATTACACCGCTCGAAGTCAAATATCTGCATGGAGAGGGGCTTCATGCGCAACCTCAGGAGCTGGTAACTGATTTTTATATTGCTCAAAGTACAGCATATCAGCAGGAGAGAAAGATATATCAACAGATTGCGGATAGTCTCAGTGACCTCTTAAATGCAGTGCCGGAGATCATGGTAATGGGAGATATGGAAGAGCCCCGCAAAACGTTTGTGTTGAATCGTGGAGTGTATGATGCTCATGGGGAAGAAGTCAATATTGGCATGCCAAATGATATGCTGGAGTTCTCTACCGATTATGTTCAAAATCGTTTGGGTCTGGCACAATGGCTTTTCGATGAGAAGAATCCACTCACTGCTCGGGTAATGGTAAACCGAATCTGGCAAATGCATTTTGGACAGGGGCTTGTTATGACGTCAGAGGAATTCGGAAGCCAGGGAAGCTTGCCCTCTCACCCTGAATTGTTGGATTGGATGGCTGTCTGGTTCATGGAAAACAACTGGGACATCAAAGCATTGCACAAGAAGATCGTCATGTCCTATACTTTTCAGCAGTCGTCAGAAATAACTCCTGAGATCCGGGAGAAAGATCCTGAAAATGTCTACCTGGCCCGCGGACCAAGATTTAGGATGCCTGCTGAGATGATCAGGGACAATGCATTGAAATCCAGTGGATTATTGGTGAGTAGGATAGGAGGAGAAAGCGAATACCCTTATCAGCCGGAAGGTCTGTGGGATGAGGTGTCGAATAAGATCTGGAGATATCCATACAAACAAGGTAAAGGCGAAGGCCTGTATAGAAAGAGCATCTATACGGTATGGAAGCGAACAACCACACCTCCGAGTCTGATGATTTTTGATGCGGCAGACAGGGGGTCATGTGAAGTGCGAAGAAAAACCACAAGTACTCCTTTACAGTCATTGGTATTGCTCAATGATCCGCAATACGTTGAAGCATCCAGAGTCATGTCTGAAAGAGCCATGAAGACTTTCCCGGACAACAGTGTTCGCCAGTTAAAATATGTTTTTCGAGCCAATACCGGGCAAACACCTGATGACACTCAAATGACCAGGACTGCCAGGTTATATGAAAAGATGCTGACAAAGTATCAGCAAGATCCTGCAGCAGCGAAGCAACTAGTAAATGTGGGTGAAAAGCCTGTTTTAGATGATCTCGAGGTGGATCAGCTTGCAGCACTTACTGTTGTAGCCAATTCATTGATGAATACTTACGAAGCTTATACCATTCAATAACAACCATGAGTTCAAGAAGAGATTTTTTCAAACAATCAGCGATGGGTATCGGAGGAATGGCCCTGGGTTCTCTATTGAATCCAGCCACCTCTTTTGGAAAAGGTACGCCGGACCCCTTGAATGGTATTTTAGGACAACCGCATTTTCCTGCTAAAGCCAAGCGGGTGATCTATCTCTTTATGAGTGGTGGACCCTCCCAGATCGAGTCCTTTGACTATAAGCCAGAGTTGATCAAGCGGGTAGGGCAGGAAATCCCGGAATCCTTGCAGAAGACCCAACGGAATTCAGGGATGGTGTCTGCACAGGCATCGTTTCCATTGGTTGGTTCTCCGTATCAGTTTAAGCAATATGGTAAATCCGGAATCTGGATGAGTGACCAGTGGCCTTACCTGTCTGAGGTCGCCGATGACCTCTGCATGATCAAATCCATGTATACTGAGGCCATCAACCATGAGCCAGCCGTCATGTTTGTCCAGACAGGTTCTCAGATCAGCGGAAGGCCATCCATTGGCTCCTGGATCAATTATGGTTTGGGTACGGACAATGAGAATCTACCCGCCTTTGTCGTGATGATCTCCAAAGGGGGTGGTGCTCAACCACTTTCTGCCAATGCGTGGGGTTCAGGGTTTTTACCTTCTCAACATCAGGGCGTGCAGTTCAGATCGGGTAATGATCCGGTGCTTTACCTCTCTAACCCTCACGGGGTGGATCACCATACAAGGAGAGAGGCACTGGACTTTATCAAAGACATGAATCAGGGGTCCTTTGATGTATGGGGTGATCCTGAGATAGAGTCCAAGATAGCAGCCTATGAGATGGCTTTCAAGATGCAAACATCAGTGCCTGAGGTCACAGACATGAGCAATGAGCCTGATTACATCTTTGATATGTACGGAGAAGATTCCCGTAAGCCCGGTACTTTTGCTGCCAATTGTATCCAGGCCAGAAAACTGGCTGAGCAGGATGTGAAATTCATTCAGCTCTATCACATGGGATGGGATCACCATGGGAATCTGCCCGGTGCATTCCCCAAAATGGCCAAATCAGTAGATCAGGCATCTGCGGCATTGATCAAAGATCTGAAACAAAGAGGATTGCTTGAGGATACATTGGTGATATGGGGTGGTGAGTTTGGCCGTACATCTTTTTCACAGGGGAGACTCACTGCCACTAATTTCGGTAGAGATCACCATCCGGGTTGCTTTACCATGTGGATGGCAGGCGGTGGTGTAAAACCTGGTTTGAGCTATGGTCGCACCGATGACTTCAGCTATAACGTGGCCGAAAATGGTGTGCATGTCCATGACTTTCAAGCTACGCTGATGCATCTATTGGGTATCGATCATGAGCGGCTTACGTTTCGTTATCAGGGGCGTAAATTCAGGCTTACTGATGTACACGGACATGTAGTGCATGATTTGTTGGTTTAAAACTTCTCCCTGATGCAAGCGAGCTAAATAATTTATCGATTACTTAAGAATTAGCAGAAATCTGTATAAGATGTCTGTTGAAAGTGTGCATCGAGTAAAAGGTTTCTTGAATATCAATCCTCTTCCTCGTTTTTTCCGGAAAACAACCAAATGGAGAGACCCACTATCGTCACGGAAAGCCCCAGAAATAAGGCGATATTGACGTTCCGTTGTACTTTCTCTGCTCTGGCCAAATAGTCGGATCCAATTCCTTTTTTCGAAATAAAGTCTTCAAGATCTTTTATTCTGGCAGCCAGTTCTTCTTTAGTCCTTTTCTTAATATCCATGGTCGGCAAGTAATTGATTCTATCATGTCAACACTTATTATGTACAATTTGTTTGTTTTTATGGCAATACGAATTGTTAGAAGTGATCTTATTATTGAAATAAATGTTATCTTCAGAACCAAGATTTTAACCCTAACCCAAAAATGATGAAAACCCTTTTTTTTATGATGCTGGCAGTTGCTTGCCTTTTTGTGACTCCAAGTCAGGCTCAAAATGTCGTTTGGCCTGCAGATAATATCAAACAACTTACTTCCGAGTGGACTGGAGAACGTTTGCCTGACGGGAGACCAAAAGTTTCCGATCAGCTACTGGAGCGGCTCAAGACATTGTCAATGGAGGAAGTATGGGGTAGTTTGAGAAGGCATGGATACAACAACCAGTTTGAGAATTTTGCCAGTATGTATGAAAATGGATGGGAGATCCTACACCCTGAAAATGTGATGACAGGAAGAGTGCTTACTGCACAGTTTATGCCATTCCGTAAAGATCTTGACAGTTACATTCAACAACAAGCGGCGAAGGAAGGTACCAAAACTCCGGTTACCAATTATGCTCCGATCATTAAGCTACTGGACGGAGACGTTTATGTAGCTGACAGCTATGGTAAAATGGTTGAAGGAACTCTAATAGGAGATAACCTGGGGAATGCCATTTATAAGGCAGGTAAACGAGGAGTGATCTTCAACGGATCAGTCAGAGACATTGAAGGTCTCTCAGAGATTGAAGGTTTTAATGCCTGGATACGGGGATCTGATCCCTCAGCAATTAAAGATATGCTGGTAGAAAGCATCAATGGTCCGATTCGGATCGGAAGAGTCACAGTACTTCCGGGGGATGTCGTATTGGCTAAAACTACCGGTGTGGCATTCATTCCATCACACCTCGTACAGGAGGTTGTGATCTCAGGGGAATACACCGCACTTCGGGATGAGTACACCAGATTTGCCATGGCTACCAACAAATATGAGTATGTGAATGAAGCTTTTGTGGTGGATAAAGATGTTTTTGAGAAAGATTTTGAGAAATGGCTGGATAAGAAAACTGACCTGCCGATGCCTAGAAAAGAGCTTAATGAGTACTTAAAAGCTCGTGAAGAACGAAGAAAGGCAAGCCAATCTGAATAGCTAGTTATCTACAAAAAGTCCACTTTATAAGGTCTGTCCCCACGGCAGACCTTTTTTCATGATCTGTGTTTTAGGTTGTGCGGTTGATACCACTTAAAAACGAGCTCAATCAGATTTTCAAAATATCATAAAAAATATTTTAAGATCACTGAAACATTTTTTGATGTTATAGTGTATTAGTATGATAGTACACTATAATGTTAAGTACAAATGATAGAAATTAACCAACTATCCTATGGATATAAGCGAAAGCAAGAAGCATTAAAATCCATGGATTTATCGGTAGGGCCGGGTAATATCTGTGGTTTACTCGGACTAAACGGCGCAGGAAAATCAACACTGTTGAAAGCTATTGCCGGTTTAGTAACCCCACACTCAGGTGAAATCAAAACATTAGGTCATCCGCCATATAAAAGAGATCCTGAATTTCTCAGGGAGGTTGTGATCATAACGGAAGAATTTACATTGCCTGATTTTTCCGTCGGCAAATATATTGAGCTTTACAGTCCGTTTTATCCTCGCTTCAATCACACTGCCTTTCAACGATATCTGGAAGAGTTTCAACTCACCAATGACCAAAAGCTTACAGGGTTAAGCTACGGACAGAAAAAGAAATTTTTACTGTCTTTTGGTCTTGCCACAGATAGTAAACTGGTGTTGTTGGATGAACCTACCAACGGTCTGGACATCCCATCCAAGAGTCAATTTAGGAAAGTAGTAGCCAACGCGGTACATGACGAACGAACATTGATCATCTCTACACATCAAATCAGAGATATGGAAAACCTGATCGATCCAATAATCATCCTTGATCAGGGTAAGATCATTTTCTACGAAAATCTGGAATCAATCACACAAAAATTGTCCATTAGGCGAACGGATATCCTTCCCAAAGAGGGAGTCATCTACCACGAAACCTATTTAGGTGGATATACCATCCTTACTGAAAACCAGTCAGGCGAGCATACGCACATGAATCTTGAAATACTCTTTAATGCCGTGGTGGGCCAAAAAGAAAAGATTCAGAGTGTATTTAACCAACAAGTAAATGCATAGCTATTTCGACATATCGCGTTTTTGGCTTTTGATGAAACTGGAGCTTTTCAAAAGCAGGAGAGGCGTTGCCATGACCCTGGTGATTATTTTCGGTTTATCATTTTTTCTGGGAATGATAGTAGATCTGGCAATCGAACCACTTACGTTAGTTTTTGATCATTATGAAAACTATACCTTTTCATTGCTTATTGGGGGATTCATCCTTAGTAGTCTTGCATTTCATGGTCTTCGAAATACACTCACCAGGTACCAGTTTTTAATGGTGCCGGTGTCTGCTTTTGAGCGAGTCGTCTGTATGTGGTTGCTTACCTCACTGGGATGGATTTTGGTATTTACATTGACTTATACTCTTTATACCTTGGTCGCCAACACCATTGGGCAGTTATTGTTTAGCCATGTAAAGTTCAACGCTTTTAATCCATTTAGCGAACAAGCATTTACGCCTATGAAATACTACTTTGTTTGTCAGAGTGTATTTCTCGTTGGAGCTGCTTACTTCAGAGGCTATGTGTTTCCCAAGCTGCTAATTCTTTTGATTGTCACTGCGTTTATTGCGCTGATAATCGCGTATTCATTTATGCATGATGTCATACTGGCCGATGATCATACAGTCGAAGAATGTGATCTGGAGAATATGCCTAGTGTGAAAACAGTTTGGACATGCGCCAAATTTTTCTTCTGGTGGCTTCTTGCTCCGATTAATTGGGTGTTGACCTATTTGGGACTTAAAGATCAGGAGGTGTAGCGTGGAATTCAATGACAATCAGGCAATCTACTTGCAAATAGCAGATCTCTTTTGCGAGAACATTTTAAGGAAGAAATGGAATCCGGGTGACCGCATCCCATCTGTCAGGGAGATGGCGGTAGACATTGAGGTAAACCCAAACACAGTCATGAGAACTTTCAATTATTTACAGGAAAAAGGAATTATTTACAATAAACGTGGTATCGGGTATTTCGTCAGCGATAACGGATTTGATAAGACCCGATCATTGAAGAAGGAAGATTTTATTAACCAGGAATTACCCCGTTTTTTTAAGATGATGGAACTCCTCAATTTGAATATTTCAGATCTGGAGTCGCTTCATCATTCCTATTTAAAAAGTAATAGCGGTATATAAACCATCAAAAAAATGAAATCAAGCAGAAAAGCACTCGTCTTAGTTGGAGGTATATTGATCGCTTTTTTCATTACCGGTCTTTATGTGATCAGGCAAGACCTCCATGAAGCAATGGAACAAGCCAATGCAGAAAAAAACTATGTCCCGGTTGAGGTCAGTCAATTTTCCAACATCCGTTTAACTGGTCCGTGGAAAGCTCATATCAGGCAAGGAGCGGCATTTGAAGTAGAAGTCTCAGGTTCAGTGGCATCGAACCACGAGGTTATTTCGGACACCCTTACCCTTGAAACCACAAACAGCAGTTATGCCAGAATTACCCTTCCAAGATTAAATGAACTGACCGTTACAATGGGAGGAGTGGTGACCGTGGTAGGATTTGAAGATGATTCGCTCAATGTGAAGCTGTTTGATAACAGCACATTCTATGGCCGGGAAAATGTACTGAAATATACATCCTTTGATGTGCAGGGAAACAGTCAGATCAAATTGATAGACGATCCATTCATGTAGCAAGCTCCAATACATAAAATATATTAACCACCAATTCTATGAAACTCAAACCAATTATTTATTGGAACAGGACACATATACCCTGGTTATCCCGGGCTTGGCGTTCAGTTCAGTCAGATTCTAATATCAATTACCAAGTCAATTACTCAAATTAATAAACAAGTTAAATTATGAAAAATCCAATTGTTATTCTCTTCATGCTTTTATCTATGGTAGGTATCAGCAGTTGTGGCGTGGGTCATGCCTATGTTTTGAATCAAAATCAAAACACTACTCAGGTAGAGTTGTCAGAACCGAATTTCAAAGTAGTCGGGCAGGTGAGTGGTAGTTCTGAGGTAGAGTATGTTCTTTTCTTTGGAGGAATCAAGAAACGAAACCTTTACCAGGATGCCTATTCAACTATGATGGAAGAAGCCGGACTTATTGGTAAATCCCGGGCGATTACCAACATTACAACCGAAGAACACCTTGGTGGGGTGCCACCTTTTTATTCAAAACGGACTATCACAGTCAGTGCGCATGTTATCGAATTTAATTAATCACATAAAATCTTAATATCATGGAAACCACCATTAATAAGTCAAATCGTTCTTATCCCGGTAGTTGCCTGTATTTTATGGGCTTTGTCGGTGCTGCAGTGTATTTTATCAGTCAGGCATCAGGTTTTTGGATGGGTGTTGTTGGGTTTCTGAAAGCTATCGTTTGGCCAGCATTCCTTGTATACGAGGGTTTTAGTCAATTAGGTTAAGGCTGGTTTTAGTTATGAAACTCCTGATTTATAAAACCAATATCATGACAAAAAAAGCGGCTAAAAGCCTTGAGCCGCTTTTTAATGAGTTGCCCGTGGATGACTGGTGTGTTGATATGCACGACAATGACCGGGTGCTGCGTGTTGAAGCCAATGAAAGACTCTCTGAGGATCTGATGATCAGCAGACTTTCACAATATGGAATTAGGTGTGAAGAACTTGAAGACTGAGATCTTATGAAAGCGATTAGGTACAATGATTATGGAGCACCGGATGTGCTCCGTTATCAGGAGATAGAAAAGCCAATTCCAGAAGATAAGGAGATTCTTATCAAGGTAAAGTCAGCTTCTGTGAATCCGCTCGATTGGCACATGATGCGTGGTAGGCCTCTTTTTATGCGTGTATCTACCGGATTGAGTAAGCCCAAGCACAATGGACTTGGTGCAGATGTTTCTGGGGTGGTAGAATCCGTAGGCGCAGGTGTAACAAAGTTTAGTCCTGGTGATGAAGTATTTGGTGATGTTTTCGAAACAGGCCTTGGTTCATTGGCTGAGTTTGCTAAAACCAGGGAGGATAAGCTTGTCTTGAAACCAAAGGAACTAAGCTTCGATGAGGCTGCCGCTGTGCCTGTGGCTGCGATTACCGCCTTGCAGGGATTGCGAGACACAGGAAGAATACAGTCCGGGCAATCGGTTTTGGTCAATGGCGCATCGGGTGGTGTGGGTTCGTTTGCCGTACAAATCGCCAAATCATTTGGAGCTCAGGTGACAGGGGTATGTAGCACCCGCAACCTCAAGTTGATAGAATCCATTGGAGCCGATCATGCCATTGATTACACAAAAGAAGATTTTGCAAATAAGGAGGATAAATACGATCTGATATTCGATGCGGTAGGAAACAGATCCGTTCCTGATTTGGCAAAGGCGCTTAAGCTAAACGGGAGATGTGTCATTGCTGGATTCACCAATATGTCCAGGTTGATGCACCATATTTTCCGGGGAGCCTGGGAATCAAAAACCTCGTCGAAGTGGGTTGGACTCATGCCAACGGCTCATATGGAGCAGAAAGATTTGGAATTTCTTGCGGATCTTTTAGCCGCCAATAAGGTCCATTCCGTAATAGACAGGGTATATCCATTAGAAAAGGCCGCTGAAGCCATTGAGTACCTTGAAACAGGTCACGCGAGAGGCAAGGTGGTGATTCAAATTAGTTGATAAGGATGAGATTGTTTTTGTTAGCACTTATTTTGCCAGGTGTCTGTTTCTACACGATGGCAGAAGATTTTCAGGCGGTGGTTCTGGATGATAAAACAGGTGAACCCCTGCCATTCTCAACCATTTCCATCGAAGGAACTTATTCGGGTACTGTAGCCAATGCTGAGGGCTTTTTTCACCTGGATCCTGGTGCCATTGGTAAAAACAAGACGATCATCATTACTCATCTTGGGTATGAACCAAAGAAGATAACCGTGGAACAGCTAAGGGCTATGAGTGAAATCAGGTTAAAACCATCTTCTATTCAACTGAGTGAAATAGCGGTGTATGCAGATAAGCTGACCGCCAGAGAAATACTGGAGCGAACGCGTGATAGGTTTCCGGAAAATCATCCAAAACTACCGATGAAGAGAGAACTGTTCCTTCATCGTTTTGAGAAGGCCAGGTTTCCCCGGGAGAACCAGCTTAATATTAAATCTTCGGATTTTGTTGGTCTGGATAAGAAGACCGTAAAGGATTTTCTCCAAAAGCTACCAGAGGACTTTATTGAATACCAGGATGCGATACTGAATTATTATACGAGTGGGTCTGAGAAAAAAGTCATCCCAATAGAAGGGATCTCCATGGAGGAAGGTGCCGCAGCAGATATGATGAAGGAATTTGAAACACATCTTCTGGATTTATTTGAGGATATTGATATCACCAATCAGCAGGAGGATCTTTACTATAAATTCAGGACGGGTATATTTAGCTTCAAAGCAGACGATCCGGCAGAGATTTCTATGGCTGAAATCCTGAATGATTCGCTACATTATCTTGTTCCAAGCAGAGACATCAACGCAATTTTATCCTTCTTGCTTAAAGATTATTCTGATATAGAGGGCAAAAACTGGGAGTTCATCACCAGCCCTGGAAAGTATATTTATTCTTTGGAAGGTCTTACACTCAATCACGATCGGTGGGTTTATCACATTACTTTCACCCCAAAAAGCCGTGGCTTGTTTCAGGGTGAGATCTTTGTGGATAGTGAAGATTTTGGTGTTCATCAAGTTTCCTATGAGTTCACCGATGGTAAATACAGTGAGCGTTTTCAGGTCCTGGGCATGGGACATTCCATGGATTACAAGAAAGGTCATGTGATCTTTCAGAAAACTGAAAGTGGTTACTACACCAAATACATCAGGGCAGAGCAAAAGGAGCGAGCTTCTATAGATAGAGATTTCATCATTATGAAGAAGGAAAAACGCTTCATGTGGGACAAAACGCTCAATGAAATCAAAATGCATGCGGAAATGAGTTTTGATATGCACAACCAGTGGGAGCTGCTGATCATGGATAATAAGCCAATAGATGAGGAACAGATCTCAGCAATTGAGCAGCCCAAATTTGTCAGGTTTAAGAAGAAGCTGGTTTACGATCCCAAAATGTGGGAAAGCAGGACCGTGCTGGTGCCAACAGCAGAGCTCAAGCAATTTAGCAGATAGATGGTAGTAGGTTAATCTTTAGTTTTCTTCCCGAGCCTTAATTCTTTCCTTTTTCTTTTTGGCCCTGGCTTTTTTGCGGATCTTCTTTTTACGCTGATTGTCCTTGATAAGTACTTTTCTCACAGAAATTCCCACCTGATCCTTAAACCAATTGTCTCTTCCTGAAATGTTGATGTTGGGTTTGTAGTCCAGGGAAACATTGGCTCCCAATAGGGTGAGCTCCGCACCAATCATCAGGTCTGCCCCAAAGGTTTCGTTGCCATAGGTTGTGATCACCTCCCTGCTAAGAGGATCTTTTCTAAACGACTCCTCAATACCAAACGATAGACCGGCACCTGTATAGAGATTTAGCCTTTTGGTGATCAGGGGAATGTGGTTTTTTACCAGGCCATGCATTGCGGTGTTCCTGTCAAAATCTGACTGTACGATACCTTCCAGTGTTACATTATTAAAGATCCTTTGCTGCATGCTTACACCCAGCATTCGGCGATCATCATTTGCGAGCCGAAGTCCCAGGGTAGTGCCGTATTTCTGTGCCAGCAACGGACTTGTTCCTATACATAGGACCAGTATAAGGGTCAATCTAATCATATACCTGTTTTTTTAAACCCAGGTACCACTAACGTAGCTTTGGACCTTTATGTTATAATTGATGGTTAGAATACATTCACAACTTTTACATGCATTTCCATGTTTTTTTTACTCTTAAAAAGCACCGGGTACTATGAATAGCTTACATTAAACAAGATGTACAGCACAAGACCTTTCATCACATTTCCGGTATTTAGTCAACCATTTCTGAACCGGGAACGTTGATGATTAAAATATTTGCTACTGGTGAACGTCTGGTAAGCTAAACCCATTTTAAACAACCTGTGAATTATTACGATGATATATGAGGGTAAACAAATACCATTTCCTGCCGTCGTGCAGACCAGTTTTTTCAAGATCATAGAAGACATGGAGCGTAAGACAAATGATCCGGATGAGAATTTGTCTAACTATGCCAGGACACTATTGGAAGAAGTTAACCAGTTTCCTGAATTGAAAGAAGGTATTTCTGATGTTGGTGAACTTCCAAAATATCAGTCGACAATAGATAAACTAACCAGACATCTCTTTCCTGATACACTCACAGGCAATGAGATCAAGCTTTTGATTCCTCCGTTTCTGTTTCAGCCCCTCAGGACTTCAAAAAGATTTGACAACATCATCCAGGCTTCGGGCAAACCCTTTGAATTTGGGATGAAAGATGTGACTGAGGATCAGTTTTATCTCTACTGCTGCTATTTTCTGCTTGGAAGTTATTACGGGTATCCTGTCAATACCAGCAGTCCGCAAAAGATTGAAATTTACAACAAGCAACAACGTATTCTTAGGACTTACAAAATATTGATCAATGCGGATCTTTGTGAATTCCTACCAACGGAAAAATCCCGGGAGATCACAAAATCAGATTATGAAGAGCTATTGGATGATTTTGAAAACATAGATCTATGGAAAGAGAAGTTTCCACCTGACAGCTGGATTATGCGAGGGATCATGATCTTCACTCTGGTAGATGTTACAATCGATCAGTCCATTGGAGCTATTTCATCCAATCTGATGGTAAAGTCACCTGATTCTTTCACTAAAGTCAATAACAGCATCAAAAACTTAATGGGTAATGCATCACTGAAGGTAGGTGTATTGATGCAAGAAGACAATAAACTGGTCTCCGTAGATCATGATGATATTACCAGTCTTGTACTAAAGAAAGGAGAGTTTATAGATTACATCGGAGGTATGTGTGAGTACTCTTACGAAGTGCTTGTTGAGAAAAAAGAGCCTCTTATCATCACAGACACGGAAAAGTTCCATGCCGGATCACCCAGTGATTTATCAGCTAAACTCATTGACACAGGATTTAAAAGTTATGCGATTTTCCCACTCGTACATGAGGGTGAATCACTGGGCTTTGTAGAGTTGGGTTGTGAAAATCCCTATGATATTCATGCTGGTGCTATTGACTTGTTAAAAGATGTATTGCCAGTCATCGCCCTTGCAAACAAAAGGTTTATGACAGAAGAGCAAAACCTGGTAGAGGCGATTATACAGCGCGAATACACGACGCTCCACCCTTCTGTAAAATGGCGGTTTGAAGATGAGGCAAGAAAACACATTAAAAAGCAATATCAGGGTGAACAGCTTGCCTTTAAAGACATTGTTTTTAAGGAGCTGTACCCGCTCTATGGTCAGATGGACATCAAGGGGTCATCAGAGCGTAGAAATGAGGCTGTGAGCAAAGATCTTATTAAGCAGATCAATGGTGTGGTGAAGGTGTTGGAAGAAGCATTCAAAAAAAGTCTCATGCCAGCATATGAGGAATTGATTCATCGATTAGGAGCCTTTCAATCGGAGGTTGACGATGAGTTGGCAGCAGGTAGTGAGCATAAAGTGCTTGGCTTTCTCGAAGCGGAAGTGTATCCTGTGCTTGACCACCTGGCAATGATCGACAGGACCCTAAAGCCCCTGGTTGAAAAATACTATGCGTTACTTGATCCTGAAGTGAAAACGGTATACGAAGCGAGGAAAGAATATGATCAAACGGTCAACCGCATCAACAATAAGCTTGCAAACTTCATTGATGAAAAACAGAAGGAAGCACAAAAGATGTTTCCTCATTATTTTGAACGCTATAAGACGGATGGAATAGAGTTTAATATGTATATCGGGCAGTCCATCACCAGGGCTCAGAAATTTGACCCGGTCTACCTGAAAAACCTGCGTCTGTGGCAAATAAAAGTGATGATTGAGATGGAGCAGCATTTTAAAAAGATTCGGACTGAAATGCGAACCCCTATTGAAGTGGCATCACTTATCCTGGTTTACAGCACACCACTTTCTGTTCATTTTAGAATGGATGAAAAACAGTTTGATGTGGAAGGAGCTTACAATGCGCGCTACGAAATCATTAAGAAACGGGTAGATAAGGCCCACATCAAAGGAACTGGTGAACGGATCACAAAACCAGGTCACATTGCGATTGTATATACCCGGGATCAGGATGCCAGGGAATACAGGACATTCTTGGAGTACTTGCACGCCAAGGGAGATCTTGAAGAGCAGATTGAGGATTTTGAGCTGGAAGACCTTCAGGGAGTACATGGATTGCGTGCACTCAGGGTTCCGGTAGCTTATCCATCAGAAGCAGCCAATGAAAAGTGGTTAAAAGAGATAGAAGAAAGGATAATTCGTTAAAATTCCTTTAATTGCCTGATTAACATTTAACCGGACATCCCATGATTTTGATCAAATACCCCGTTTTCCTTATACTTTGCCTTGTTGCCTTCATCAGTCATAGCCAGAATAGCACCATTTCATCAAAAGTCTTTGACTGGGAGGAAATAAAGAACCAGGACAAGGTTTTTACTGGTAATTCGGATGGATTTACCTACCTGGACATTTCGGTAAAGAAGATCCAGCCAAAAGAGACATTGACAATTCCGGGAGCAGGCATTGAGTCTTTGGTGATCATGAAGTCCGGGAAGCTTGATCAACAGGTGGGTAAACAGAAAGCTTCACTAGGTAAAGGAAGCATCACCCTGGTTCATTCCAACAAAGCCCTGAAGCTTAGGAATAAAGCAGGTGAGGAGAGTGTTTTTTACCTGATTCAGTGGAAAGGGATCAACGAGCAGCTATATGATAAAGCACCATATCCTGATGCGGTGATGGTAGATTGGGATACGGTTACTTTTCAGGAAACCACTAAGGGGGGAAGACGCAATATCATGCGCCAGCCTACACCCATGCTCAATGAGTTTGAAATGCACGTGACCACTTTAAATGAAGGCATTGCCAGTCATCCTCCACATACTCACCTGGATGAAGAAATCATTTTGGTACGTTTTGGAGAAGTAGAAGAGCATATTGATGGCGAAACGTTTCCGGCTGACGAAGGGTCATTCATCTTCCTTCGATCCATGGTACCACATGGCATCAGGAATATTGGCAAAGGCCAATGTGAATATTATGCTTTTCGCTGGATCCCCAGAGAGTGATCAGCTGGCAACTTTCAACAACCATTGAGCGGTGCCTGGTTCCAAATCAACATCAATTCCTTCCATAAGCTGAGTCCCGGAATAGATATTAGACGCTCCTGATGCTATATTGATCAGCTCGTATTTCGAATCAGGATCAGGCGTAAACCATTCAGGAAATTGGTTGATCCTCGGCCAGTCAAAAGGTAAATTCAGAATGGTTTGATGCCTTTTTGTATCGAATTTCAACTTTCCTGACCAGGGATCATCGGTTTGAATACTAATTGCCAGGTAATCGCCCATATTTGAAACACCAGGCTGGATGTCTGCCCGCCAGGGTTGCACAGTCATGCCCTGAGTCTTCCAGAAACAATACATGATGGTGGTTCTAGCAAAGTTTCCGTCACCGTGCCATCCTTCTATGATTCCTGAATCACGCCAGATCTCTGTATCTGGCCTGTGACTTGAGTCCTGCATTGACCACATCACCTGTATTTCGCTGTCTACCCATTCTGCAGCTGCTTGTTCCGGCTCCCTGTTGTAGAGGTTGAGTGCTCCTTCTATGGCATCTGCATAGCCATCTGCAGACCCTCGTTCCCAATCAAAGTTACGGTAGGAAGTGTTCAGCGCATTCAAAGCCTTTATTGTTGCATCTTTATAAGCCTGTCTGGAATCCAGTTGATAGACTGTGTAAATGCCATTGAGATTATAACCAAAATTATCTGCAATGCCTTTATTGACAATCTCGCCGGTTTGAGGATTGATCACATTGTAAAACAGTCCATCCTCATTTCTCCCAACTTCGAGGATCCTGTCCAGCATCTGGTGAATAGGCGAGAGGTATTCACCTTTTTTTTCTGGTCTGGCATAGCTCACCGTGGCGTAGAGTTCACAAAGTCCTGATACGACTTCACAACCGTGATCACGTAGCCTGAGCTCCTTAAAATGCGTGGTAGGGTGCTGATCGCCCAGTAAATAATAGTCTCCCAGTCGAATGGCCCATTCCAGGTATTTATCCTCACCGGTCATCCAATAGATCCGGGAGAGTGCCTGGAGCATTTCTCCATTTAATTCCACATTGGTGGAGACAATCTTTCCATATTTGGTTTCCACCGGAGCATGTTTCCACATGTCATCCAGGATGCCAATCATGCGCTCAGACCAGGGACTTTCACCCAGCCACTCCGTCAATGGTAACAACCCATCCTTGATGTATTCTGATGAACCAAAAAGGATTTCAGCCATATCCACTTCCGGGTTTTCAAAACCTTTTTTACTAAAAGAGTAGGTGTCGGGCATACGATCTACACGGGAGGTGAGCGCAGTTTCCTTGTCAAGCATATCCTTCATTCTCCCATCGAAGCGTGCCTGATCAGTCAGCGCAGCCGTGAGAACCATAAAAGGATAGTTATCAGCTGCTGCATCCTTGGCATTCCAGATGTCCTTACTGCCTGTCAGATTTCTGGGGATCAATCCTGATTCAGGGTCAGCCTCTTTCAACCAGTCATCGACCAGTTTTTTACATCTTTCCAGCCCTTCATTTACCAGCTGGCCGTTCGCCTTTGCTTCTTCAAAAGCGGCTTGCTCCCTGGGCGTAAGATCCGGACCCTGAGGAGAAGAGCAGGAGATGAAAAGACCAAAAAGAAAGAGCGTGCAGATATGTTCTTTGGGTAGGGACATAGAATTTGGGTTAATTCCGGAAGTTATTCATTCAATAATTAATACCCAAAACACGGATATGCTGATTCTTTGAAAAGCATTGTTTTCGGTCGTCAGCATTATTTCATTAATTTCCCGCCTATTATGAAAAAAGGTATCTATTCTCTCTTTCTGCTTCTTATTTTTATTTCATTTCTGAGCTGCCAGAAACCTCAGGAAATCGGCGATTTTGTTATTCTTCCATCACCACAACAATTAGATATACAGGGTGTTAGTGATATTCAGCCGACTGAATACTTCAGTTGCTATCTGGCGGCAGATACAGACTTCCCAATCATTCAGGAGCTAAGATATCTGGTTCCTGCAGAAAGCCAGGCAGAAGCTCAGATCATCCTTTCGATTGATCATTCAATTGATACACCCGAAGAGGGGTATGAACTGAATATAAGCTCCAATCAGGTAGTGATCACAGGCAAAGATCAGGCTGGTTTGCTATATGGTGTGATGACCTGGGAGCAATTGATGATAGATGCTCAGGATCAGCAAGTGAATTTACCACAGTGTTATATCAAAGATTATCCTTTGCTGGCTTATCGCGCGATACACCTGGATGTAAAACATCACCTCGAAAAGAAACAGTACTATTTCCAGATGATGGACAGGTTGGCAAAATATAAGATCAATGCCGTCATTCTGGAGTTGGAAGACAAATTGAAATATGAAAGTCAGCCGTTGGTTGGATCAGCAGATGCCTGGACAGGTGCTGAATGGAAAGCGTTGAGTGAATATGCTATGGAACGTAACATAGAGATCAGTCCACTGGTACAGGGATTGGGCCATGCATCGTTTATATTAAAGCATGATGAATACAAGCACCTGAGAGATGATTCGGAGAGTGATTGGGCGTTCAATCCCTTAGATCCAGAAACCTATAAAGTGCAATTTGATCTGTATGAAGAGGCATTGGCGGCTACACCGTATGGAAAGTATTTGCATATAGGAGGTGACGAAGTACATACTACGGGTAGGGGCAGCGGAAAAACACCGCTTGAATTGCAATTGATCTGGCTCAACAAAGTATGTAAATATGCTGAAGAGCAGGGTAGGACTCCCATCTTTTGGGATGACATGCCTTTGAAGTTTGCAGAGGTCTATCGGCCTATGTTTGATACTGAAATATCCAATGAAGAGGTAGATCAGATCTGGGCAAAGAACGAATCTAAGCTCTTACAATTCATTGATCAGTTTCCGAAAAACTGTGTTTACATGCGGTGGAATTACCAATCTCCTGATACTTATGGCAATCTGAAGGCCATGGAGTGGTTTACCTCCAAAGGGTTTCAGGTGATGGGAGCCACGGCCGGACAGACGCGCTGGGTGTTGATGCCTCAAAATCAAAGCAATATGGGCAATATTCGTTCATTCGCTCTATCATCGATTGACAAAGGGCTGAATGGCTTATTGCTTACCCTATGGGATGATGACTCGCCACATTTCGAATTATACTCCAGAGGTATCCTGGCATTTGCAGAATATAGCTGGGCAGGTGATCAAAGAACCCTGGCTGAGACCAATGAAGCTTTTATGCATCGGTTCTTCGGGTATAAGGTAGAAGAGTTGGCTTTTATTGATGCGCTTGAAGAGCCTGTTGGAAAATGGAAGAATCTGCTGGTGGATAAGGGTAGCAGAAATGACGTGGTAAAGAATAGCCAGGCAGTGATAGGTCTACCGGATCCTGGGAATAAAGGTTCATGGTCAGAGAAAAATGCAGATCGGTTAACCACTGCAAGAGCGTTGCTACAAGCATGTGATTCTGTGGATCAAATGATTTATCAGGCAAAGGTTAATGCCACAAGAAACAGATATACCCTGGAAGTGTACCAGCAGGTAAGTGAACTGATCAAGTATTCAGCTCAAATGTTACTCACACTGGAGGAATTTGATCAGCCATCAGAGTTGACGGATCAGTCTGAAAAGCTGAAAGCACTTGGAAGTCTTCAGACAAGGTTTGATGAAGTAAGAACGAAATTTGAAAGCATTTATGGACAAACCAGGGTCCTTACTAAACCTGATAATTATATTCTGGACCAGGACCATCATAGACATAGTGCGAACCAAACCCAGTCGTTTGACTGGCAGTTTACCGCTGAATTAGCGATATTGGATCAGATAAGCGAATTGATTGAGCAAAACCAATAACCTATGATGAAGTCAAAACTCCAATTAGCCGTCATCCTGTTGATCATAGGGGCAGGATGTTCATCACCAGAAACTTCTGATCAACCGAACGTTATCTTTATTCTGGCCGACGATCTGGGTTATGCTGAGCTGGGTAGCTATGGTCAGGAGCTCATTGAGACCCCAAACCTTGATACACTGGCTGCTCACGGCATGCGGTTTACCCAGTTTTATGCAGGTGCACCTGTGTGTGCACCCTCCCGGTGTACCTTATTGACAGGACAACATCCGGGGCACGCCTATATCCGTGGCAATGACGAGATGGCTGAGAAGGGTGATGTATGGAATTTTGAGAAAGCAAATGCAGACCCTCATCTCGAAGGTCAACGACCTTTACCCGATAGTTTGGAAACCATAGGTGATATGCTCCAAAAAGTGGGATATAAAACAGGTATCGTTGGCAAGTGGGGGTTAGGTGGGCCCACATCGAATAGTATTCCTACTACAAAGGGATTTGACTTCTTTTACGGGTACAACTGTCAGCGTCAGGCGCATCAATTGTATCCTATGCATCTATGGAAAAATACTGAGAAGGTGATGCTCAACAATGAGCTTGTTCCTCCGCATACCAAATTGGACAGTGGTGCGGATCTCTATGATCAGCAAAGCTACAAAGCTTATTTTCAACAAGATTACGCACCTGCTTTGATGCAAAAGGAGGCTTTGAATTTTATTGATCAAAACAAAAGCGAACCCTTCTTTCTGTACTACGCTACGCCTTTGACGCACGTACCCTTGCAGGTACCCCAGAAGTACATCGATTATTATGTAGGAAAGTTCGGTGACGAAAAACCATACGCAGGTAATGCAGGGTATTTCCCAACAAGATATCCTCGTGCCACTTATGCGGCCATGGTAACATACCTGGATGAGCAGGTAGGGGAGTTGGTGAAGAAGCTAAAGGATCTGGGGATCTATGAAAATACGCTGATCATATTTACCAGTGACAACGGACCTTCCTATGCAGGCGGGACAGATTCACCCTATTTTGACAGTGCCAAACCTTTTAAGAGTGAACGGGGATGGTCTAAAGGCTTTGTCCATGAGGGAGGGATCAGGGTCCCGATGATTGCTACCTGGGAAGGGAAGATCCTGCCCGGTACAACCAGTGATCTTATGGTTGCTTTTTGGGATGTGATGCCTACTCTGGCAGAACTTACCGGTACAGATGTGCCTCATAGCACGGACGGCATTAGTTTTCTTCCCGAGTTGCTTGGTGACCAGAATCAATCAACTCATGCATTTCTTTATTGGGAGTTTCCTGCCGCAGGAGGTCAGCAGGCTGTAAGAATGGGTAAATGGAAAGGTATCAGGAAAAACCTAAAACAAAGAGAAACTAACCTGCTGTTATTTGATCTGGAAAGTGATCCTCAGGAACAAAATGATGTCTCTGGCCAATATCCCGATGTGGTGACAAAGATTCTCGAAATCATGCAAAATGAACATGAGACACCGGCTGTGAGCAAGTTTTTGATTCCAGTGCTGGAGGAGTAGCTACATCAATACCCCATTTTTAGCATCAATAGCGGACGGGATATCTGTCTCGCCGAGCATCTCTTTAAGGTCGATCTCGATAGTCCTACACAGAGAAAGCATGGGTATGTCATTTGGTAATCCTTCAAAGGGATTTTCAGAATAATCACCCACTAGTTCCATCACGACATAGACCCATGAAACGATCATGGTAAATGGTATGGAAAACCAGACTCCCCAGTCACCCAGCTTTGCAAACTCAGAGACCATACCTAAGGGAAGTAGGAAGATGAATAATCCAACGAATACAATACTCATATTCCCGTATTGACGGGGAAAGGGAAATTTTTTGATCCGTTCACATTTTCCCTGATGATCATAAAATTCTCTTAATATAGCCTGTAATTCTACATGCCTATAGGTATCGATCAGTCCTTTGTTGCTGAGCTCCTTCAGGTCCTCAGATTGTCTGTCTATAATTTGCGTTGCCGTATTTTTATACCTTGCCACCTCCTCTGACTCCTTCTTTGGTAAAAAATTAACCAGTTCGGTCCCCGACTCATGTTCATTGACCAACCCAATCCCTTTCTGTGATCTGTTTCTTCGTCCGAAAATACCTACCAGACCTCCCTGACTGGCATGTTCCCAGGGTGCAACTTCCAGGAGTTGACTTCTCAATGCGTAGATCCATGCGATATGCCTGTGAATTAATCTTTTTTTGATCCCGTATAATTCCTGATCACTGACAGGATTTTTGGCGTACTGATCAGTCACAAATCCTTTGACGGAGCTTCCCCATGACCTGCTGGAATTGATGATTGATCCCCAGATTTTTCTGGCTTCCCAAAGTCGATCATATGAACTGTTATTTTTGAAACCCAAATAAAACGCTAAAGCTGTACCTATCAGAGAGATAGGAAGCCAGGGAACAGCCAACCAATGAAAGTCAGTAAACTCAAATACCAGGACGGGTAGTGCACTCCAGGGGGTAATCCATACGAAGTGATGACCGGAAAAATTGATGATTCGTCTTAATGTAATATTTTTTTCGGTGATCATAGTGGTTAGGTTATGCTAGATTTTCTTTTGGGATAATCATCTATTATTTATTGAGCAATTTAAGTAATTGAGCTTTGGACACAGACGAAGAAAACTTCTAATCTCATTCTAATTCCGTTTATGCCATTTATGATTGATTTGGAGTTATTTTTAATTCCATATGCACATTCTATTGATTGAAGATGACCCACGTGTATGCTCTTTTGTTAATAAAGGTCTTATGGAGAATGGATTTGATGTCACAGTCGCCATGAATGGACAGCAGGGAATTGAGTGGAGTAACCAATCAAAGTTTGAATTGATTATCCTGGATATTATGCTTCCTGATATCAATGGACTGGATGTGTGCACTGAGATAAGAAAAATGAACAAAATGATTCCCATTCTATTTTTAACAGCATTAGGTAGTGCGGAAAATGTTGTTTTAGGATTAGAGACTGGCGCGGATGATTATTTGACAAAGCCATTCAAATTCATAGAATTAATGGCAAGAATCAAGTCTTTGTTGAGAAGAACAGAACAGCGGGGCATCTCACACGTTGACCAACATACTTACAAATTCGATAAGCTGATTTTAAATGACCATACAAAGAAGGTTACCTTGGATGGAAATCAGATCTCACTAACTTCCACTGAATACAGGCTGTTATTTATGTTTATTAAGAACCAATCAAGAGTACTTACAAGAACTGAAATCCTGGATGAAGTATGGGGTATCACCTTTGATCTTGGGACCAATGTAGTGGATGTCTATGTAAACTATCTCAGGAAAAAGTTGGAAAGAAATGGTCATCGCAGAATTATACATACTGTGATTGGTATGGGTTATGTTTTAAGGGATGAAATTTGAAAATACATAATAGAATCATATATGCTCTGATTGGTATCTTCTTGATTTATACCTTACTCTTCAGTGGTTTTATATACTACTCAATTTCAAATTACTCTTTTACTGATTTTTATAAGAGACTTGAGATTAGGGCAATAACTGCTGCTAAGATTACACTTGAGAAACCTAAGGATGTTAGTGTTATCAGAGAACTCCGAAAGGATTACCTCGAAAAGCTTCCTTATCAAAATGAGTACTTTATTGAACTCGAGAATGGACAACCAAAATACTGGGATTCTATTCCTCAACAAATAAATAAAACACTAATTACCAATGTGATTGAAGAAGGAGCTGCCAGCTATAACAACCACAATATATTTTATTCAGGAATCAGATATAAATCATCCAACAACAGGGAATATATTGTAATCATCTCAGCCGAAAATTATTTTGTCTCTCATCACGTGGCTTACTTGCGTAATCTATTATTAACGTCCATTGCATATACACTTATCCTGGTAGTTTTGATATCCTTAATGTTTTCCAGAACATTGATACAGCCCATCAATAATATTATCAGAGAGGTTAAAAAAATAAGTTCTGAAAACCTTCATCTAAGACTTAAAGTTCCTGATCAAAATGATGCTCTCAGCCGGTTGGCCCGGACATTTAATGATATGCTTGACCGCTTAGAAACATCTTTTGAAACACAGAAAAACTTCATTAGCAATGCATCACATGAGCTCAATACGCCACTAACTTCTATTATAGGCGAAGCAGATCTGGCCTTAACCCGGAAGCGTACCCCTGAAGAATATGTTGAAGCGCTGAAGGTGATATTAGGTGAAGCTGATAAGCTGGAACAAAAAACAAAAGCCTTACTTTTTCTTGCACAGACAGGGTATGATGGCAAAAAGTTTGCTAATGAAGTTGTTAGAACAGATCAACTGATTCTGGATGCAAAAGAAACTACAGAAAGTATTAACAATAAAGTTAATATATCACTTGATTTCAGTTTGCTTCCGGAGATGCCTGAGAAACTAAAAATAAGAGGTAATAAACAGTTACTTCAGTTAGCACTATGCAACATCATTGTTAATGCTGATAAATATTCAAATGGTAGACCGGTCTATATTACTTTGGGTTCAGATGATGAACATGTAATCATTGTAATAGAGGATAATGGAATCGGAATTCCTTCCAATGAGATACAATACATTTATGATCCATTTTTTAGAGCCTCTAATACTAAAAAATATGTTGGGTATGGAATAGGGTTGCCATTGACAAGAAATATTATAAAAATACACAATGGCACGCTGCAAGTCGATTCAATAGAGGACTCTGGAACAATAGTGAAAATATACTTACCAATCGCAAAAAACCCATATCAATAAAATTTTAAGGAAATTCTAATTCGATTAATCTCTTTTTAATATGGTTTTAATTCATCTGTAATTTGGTCAGGGGCATTTTTGACTCTTCACTTTAACTAGTAAGAATCAATGAGCAAGACCATATTATTACCCTCGGATTTTTCAATTCAGTCACTTAATTTATTGATTACGGTGCTGAAAGACCGGGAGGGCGAAAAATTCCACATAATCCTGGGCCAAGGATTCAGATTATCTAGTTCTATAATAGAATTATTATTCTTTTCTCGAAGTAAGATGATCAATTCCTTAACGTCCACAGAGTTCAGAGAAGCTCTCCAAATCGTGAAAAGCAAATATGAGTCTCAGATTCTTGATTTAAGAATCGAGCCTTTCTATGGGGTCACTCAGAGTGCTTTTGATATTTATGCTCAAAGCAATAACATAGAAGAAGTGTTTGTATTTGATGGATACAAGCCTCACTTTAACCATGTCGACTGTTTTGACATATCTCCATTTCTCACGAAAGCGAAGGTTCAGATAAACCGAATAACCGTCAACACATTAAAGTTGGAAAGAAAAGGGAGAGAGACTTTCACTGATCTTTCTTTCTCTAAACTTTCAAGGTACAATCAGTGAAATGCGTATCTCACTAATCGTTTTTGGAATATTCATTTTGTGCCTGATTATTTATCAAGCATTGAAGTTTCATGGAAACGATCCTGAAAAATTATTGATTGGTAATTGGCAGGAAGTCTCAAGGTCCTATGCAAAAATCGATGATCCAAAAAAATCATTGATAGGCTGGCTTGATGTGATCGAGGGTAAAATAAATGATGAGGCCAACAAAAACATCATTGTTCATGATACAGAGACATGGCGGATAAGCTCAAAGGGCCAATTAGCATTGGAAAAAGAATCCGGGCATGAGCATCTGGCATGGAAGCTCAAAGGTAGAGGCCACATACTCGAACTGGCTTATAATAACAGCTTATCCGAATACTATAGTATTCAGGAAATAAGCGATGATAAAATGGTCCTGTACTATAATACTGACCTACAGGTTAGGGGGATTGTTAAGATGGTTTTTGAGAAAATTAAAGGAGAGGAGCATGCTCAGAAAGGTAAACAATAGAAGAACACTGTCTGACAATTTGAAACTAGGCATACTTACTGCGTGTGCTGCCGGAATGGTCAATGTCACATCTGTGATTGTTTTCTTTTCATTTACTTCTAATGTAACCGGACACTACGCCATTCTGGCCCAGGAAGTTTCAAAAGGTAACTGGTATCAGGCTGGGGTGGTATTTTTATGGATCTTTCTGTTCTTCTTTGGCAATTTCATGTCTAACCTGATGATTATCAATTTTAGTGGCAACAGAAAGTATTTGGGCCATGCATTACCCATTATAGTGGAAATCATTTGCCTGTCGTATACTGGTCTTTACCTGGAATTTGCTTATGCAGAGACTTTGAAAGAAACGGAATTACTTGTGGCTATTCTATTATTTGCAATGGGATTACAAAATGGTTTAACAGCCAGTATTTCAAACTATTCCGTTAAGACAACACATCTAACAGGGTTAACTACGGATTTGGGAATTATATTTTCATTATTTACCAGGAAGGAATATAGAGCAGATAAAATGCTAAAAAATAAAGCTGGTTTGCTTCTGGCGATTATGTTTTCTTATATGATTGGAGGGGTCTTTGCAGGATCAGTATTTTTAATGGTTAATAATTATGTGTTCTTTTTTGTCTGTTCTGTTCTGTCAGTTGTGATCCTTTATGATTACTCCGTAAGTCGAATTCAGGCAAAGCGTCTATTAAAATATTCTCTGAAATTAAAATTCAGAGATACAGATAAAATAGAAAGTCTTCAACGCAAACGGAGTGCATGATCGCTCATAACAGGATTATTACCTTAAGTCATTACTTAGTTTTAGCTTTTTTGCCCAGGCTATTAATTCATCCTTTTCTGGTTCATTAAGTACTCGTAACGCTTTTCCAAATTCTTTTCTGAATAATCTGGAATCAAAACTTACTTTTATCAATATTGCTTTGGTGTATTCTAAAAAAGACTGATTCATTTCAATATTACTTTTATATTATTGAACGAATTGCGAATAAGAATTTGCTTAGAATAAGATTAAGACAGTATTAGATTTTCTTCTGGCGTGTTGATTTAATGTCAAAAACCCGGATTAGAAAGCTGTCCGTGGAGAATTTGCCTCCCCCTTTAGTAATTATTATTATGCAGCTAATAAACAATGGGACATAGAATATTAATCCATTTCCGGTATTTTGACCCATCAAATCAACATCAATGCTTCCCGAAAAATAGTATGGAAGAGAGCCTAGTGTAAGCAAAAGAACAGAGATCGCCTGATACCTGCTTGCCAGTCCAAATATCAGAAACAAAACAGAGTAAAATTGGACAATGATTACACAATATGCTAAGATGATTGGTAAACCAATTTCATTTCCAGTAAGCCAATCAATGCTGTCATGATAATTATAGACAAGTTGAAAGCCATGAGGAAAAATCAGAATACCAGGTAGTAGCCTGGGAATAAGTAGTAAATAACTCAATCGAGAAGCAGTGAGATTAGGCAAATTGTTTTATCAAGATTACGATCAAAAACCAGTATTAGATAGAAAATAAGATTAAAATGTTATTAGATTTTCAGTGACTTACACATTTGGATCACAATAATTCAAAAATAGTGTGCAGGGATACCAGACCTAGTTCAAAGCTATCATCTGGCCGTCTGTAGCATTTAGTTAAGTTGAAACTTAGGAATCTGAAGAGAAACTCTCTCCAATTACTTACTTAGTCCTATAATTTACTCACATCTACACTCACGTCCATGGTTTGACCGCCGCCGCTGTAGACCACGCCCTTCATAGGTATCACATCCCCAAAGTCACGGCCAGTGGCTACCCTGATATGTTGGTCACTCACCAGAAGGTTGTTGGTAGAATCAAATTCTACCCAACCAATTTCAGGTATAAAAATGGCAATCCAGGCATGAGAGGCATCGGCACCCACCAGTTTGGGTTTTCCTGGTGGTGGCAAAGTTTCTATATATCCGCTTATATATCGGGCTGCTAATCCCATTGAGCGTGCGCAAGCCAATCCGAAATGTGCGAAATCCTGACATACTCCTTTTTTCTCCTTAAACACTTCCCTGAGCGGTGTGCTGATTTCAGTAAATCCCGGTGTAAATGTGAAATCCCGGTTGATCCGCTGATTGAGGTCTATCATGGCATCCATGATGGGTCTGCCCGGGTAAAATGATATTTCGGTATAGTCTCTTATCTCTTTAAATAAGGGCACAAAGGGGGATTCCAGGTAAAACTGCCGGATATCATTCATTACCTCTGTTGTTTGCATAAGCCCCGCCACTGATTCCCATGATGGAGTTTGCTTAGGATCTATATCCATCCAGTTGGGTCTTCTAAGCTCTACCTGACTTTGTGAGGTGACAATGAGCTTTTGATGTGTTTTTTGCAAAGAGAAATAAATGAACTCGTTCTCAAAAAAATCCTTCCTCCTTGTCAGTGAAGTAGGTTCTGGCTCAATCACACAATCAAAGCTCTCTAACTGTTGGTAGGGGTGTGCACTGGGGATTTGATAAACCAGATTATGACACAATGATGCCGGAAAATCATAGGTGTACTTGGTGATATGTTCTACTTTGAATCTCATACCTCAGGCAATTTGGTCGTTACAAACCCATATTCGTTCTGGGTATGGCTGAAATACTGTTCGTTGATCAGGCTCGAGACTTCTCCAAGTAAGCTGGCAATTGATTCCAGGTATGATACAAGCTCTTTCCTGTGAATTCCGGATTTGTCAGTTACCGCTAGTTTTTCAGGATCGTATAAGCGCACCATGGTATTGATTTCCAGGAGTTTTTTTCTGATCGGATTCAAATACCTGTTATTTCCATCTGGCATTTTGTTGATGTGCTGATCTATGCGTTCTACCTGGTAAGTGATCGATTTTGGGTTCAATTCATCAATCAGGAGCAGGTTGAGTACTGCTTTAATTTCCTGCGTAGATCTGTACATGTATCGATAGGTTACCAGACTTTCATTGGTCATCAGCAAATATTCAAGGATCATCCTTTCCACCTCATCCGACCTTTTCTCAGCAAGCATAGATTTGATGATGATGCATGTATTTCGTGCAGATTCATTGAATCTGCCTATGTTTAAAATATTCCAGGTATTTTCACGAGTCATGTTATCAATATTCAACCCATGAAAAGCCATCAACTTGATGATGAGGTTATCAAGGTTCCTGTTGATTTGATGTAGACTCGCCTGATTTTTCATTCGGCTAAGCTCATCTGAGATGCTGTCCAGGATTCTCCAGGTATCAAGACTTAATCGGTCTCTCACAGAATATGCATTGTTGAGAAAAGACTGTACTGACTGGCAGAGAGAACCAGATCTGTGAGGGTCTGTAATCAGTGAAATAAGCTCTTTCTTCGGTTGATTCAATACACTTTTCTTATTGAACCCGGGTTGAGTGCCTGTAATCGCTGTTAAAGTCCTCAGTAAGGTGGTAATCACCTGATCTCCTTCAAGGTGCTTTGCGTCATCTGTTTCATAATATTTTTTGAGGATGATGCGTAACAATCTTACCGTGTAGATGGATCGTTCAATATACCTTCCCAGCCAAAAAAGACTTTCCCCGGTTCGGCTCGGAATGATGTTTTGTATTTGCTTGATAATCTGAGTGGACCTCACCACATGATGCGCCTTTTCTTCGGTATCAAGCACCCAGGTGTCTTTACTGATGCCACCCGATTGATTGGAAACAATAAACACACCTTTATCAGGAGAACTTCTTGATAAACCTCCCTGCATCACCTCATAATCATCATTGTCTGTGTCAGCAACTACATAACTTCTGAAAACTGCGTTTCTGGCCTCCATCTTGCCATTGATATAGGAAGGGGTGGTAGAAAAGTTGACCAGCTCTTGTGCTACATAGAGGTGTGGTCTTGCCTGGATTTCGTTTTTCAGTTGATTGATTTGCTCTTCAGAGAGGTCACCCCCATAAACGGACCTGTTTAAACGGCTTCGATATATCTTTCTCACCATCAGAAACCGGATGTTATCCAGCACATATTGCTTTTCTTTCCCCTGGCCACACCACCAGGTTGCTACAGAAGGTAATATCAGTTCTTCACCCAGTACATGCCTGCAGATTTTAGGAAGAAAAGCCATGAGTCCTGGATTCTCCAGTATCCTCACACCCAAAGGATTGATCACGAGTACCTTTTTCTGTCGAACGGCTTCCATCAGACCAACCACACCAAGTTGTGAGTCCATTCTAAACTCCAAGGGATCACAAAAGACGTCATCCACTCGCCGAATAATGATATCTACGCGTTCCAGACCACTGATGGTTTTTAGCCAAACATACCCATCGCTCACTGTAAGGTCTTGTCCCATCGCGAGGGTAAAACCCATATAGGATGACAGATAAGCATGCTCAAAATAAGTTTCATTTCCCGGGCCGGGAGATAGAAATACAATTCTTGGTTCTTCCGTACCCTGCCATGAAAGCCTGGACAAAGTGTTTTTTAAAGTTTGGTAATAGCTACCTACTTTTCTGACATGATTTTCTCTCAGCATATCCGGGAAGACCCGTGTCATAGCTACCCGGTTTTCAAAAGCATAACCTGCCCCTGAAGGCGCATCGGTTCTGTCGTGCAATACCCACATTTTCCCGTCAGGACCTCTGGCCAGGTCTGCCGAATACTGAACCAGCTGGTGGTTTCCGGGAATCCGGATTTTATCCATTTGCCGGAGAAACCCCATATGGTTATAGATCATCTCAAAAGGGATGATTCCTGATCGGATTAAGTGCCTTTCTCCATAGATATCCTGAAGGATCAGATTGAGCAAGTTCGCCCGTTGTTTCAGCCCTTTTTCGATACGTGACCAGTCATTATGACTGAAGACCATTGGAATAGGGTCGAGCATCCAGGGCCGGTTGAGACCTTCAGGATCCCCGTATATGTTATAGGTGACGCCGTTTTCTTTGAGCAATTGAATGACCTCATTGGATCGGCTTGTCAACCCCTCATTTCCTAACTTGTCGTAGGCATCTACAAGCTTTTGCCAATGGGGGTAGATCGTACCGTCAGAGCTGGCTAACTCATCAAAAAATTTGGTATTCGTAGAAGTACGCTCAGACAGATAAGAAGAAATCATGTGCTCAAATGTCCGCTTTTTTTAGTTCATCAGAAATTTCTTTGGCCCTTATATTTTCTGAGGTCCATAGTAAAAGGGTAATCAGGATTCACGATCTCATTGGTCACCTCATATTTGGGGAGAATATCGAGCTTGGTAAAGAACCTCCCGCTTGATTGCTGGTTTACCACGGTTGGCTCTACCATGTTGATGGTATGACCGAAGTCAAAGAACCTGGAAATACGCCTGGATTCAGCTTCATAGCTGTTTACAGGGAATGTCTCATAGTTTCGGCCTCCCGGGTGCGCTACATGATATTGACAGGCGGCAATGGATTTTTGTGACCACTTATCATATACATCAATCACCAGTGGTGTATCTATTCCAATGGTAGGATGTAAGGCTGAGGGTGGCTGCCAGGCGCGGTATCGAATTCCGGCCACGTATTCGCCCTGAACCCCGGTATTCTTGAGTGGGATACGGCATCCATTACAAAGCAGATGATACCGGGAATCAGTAAGTCCGGAGATTTTTACCTGGATGCGTTCCATGGAGGAATCAACAAACCTGGCTGTACCCATACTGGACATTTCCTCTCCCAATACATTCCAGGGCTCTATCGCCATCTTCAATTCAATGTGAATATCGTCTACCTGAAGCTCTCCCAGGAAAGGGAATCTAAAGCTGAAGAATGGATCAAACCAGCTCATATCAAACTCGTATCCAAAGCTCTTTAATTCATTGATAACCTCATTCAGGTCTTTGTAGCAATAATGGGGAAGCAGGAAGCGGTCATGCAATGCAGTACCCCAGCGAACAAGCGGTTTGCTATAAGGTCTTTGCCAAAACATGGAAAGTAAGGCCCGGATCAAAAGAAACTGTACCATACACATCTTGTAATGGGGTGGCATATCAAAGCCACGGAATTCCAAGATACCCAGTCGACCGGTCTCTGTGTCAGGAGAGTAAAGCTTATCTATACAAAATTCAGCACGATGGGTATTTCCGGTAATATCTATCAGTAGATTTCTGAAGATACGATCTACTATCCAAAATGGAACTTCGTCTTCTTTTAAGTCAGGTATTTGTTGAAAAGCAATCTCCAGCTCATAGAGTATCTCGTCACGCCCCTCATCTACACGAGGTGCCTGACTGGTAGGCCCAATGAATTGCGTGGAAAACAGGTAGGAGAGCGAGGGGTGATGCTGCCAGAAAGTTACAAAGCTTTTCAATACATCCGGCCGACGTAAAATAGGGCTTTCGGCAGGTGTATTACCTCCTAAAGTAACATGATTACCTCCTCCGGTACCGGTATGCCGCCCGTCCAGGTTAAACTTTTCGCTGGTGAGTCTGCTTTGGGTGGCCTTCTCATACAGGATTTCATAATTTTTGGTCAGTTCACCCCAACTGGAAGCTGGGTGGATGTTTACTTCAATTACTCCCGGGTCCGGTGTAATCATGAATTTCTGAATCCGTGTATCACGCGGCGGATCATAACCCTCAATAAGTATGGGCATATCTAATTCAGTAGCCACTTTCTCTACCGCTGATATCATGTTAAGATATTGTTCGAGTAGCGCTACGGGGGGAAGGAAAACGAATAATTTGCCCTCTCTGATCTCAACGGTAAGCGCTGTTTTAAATATCTCTTTGGAGTTATTGAAAGACTGGTCGGTATCTATCATATCTCCAATCTCCTTGATCGTGGGCAAGGCTTCTACCTCTGCAAACAGACTTCTTTCAGGCTGTACGACTTCCTTTTTAGGATCAAGATGCTGGATGGACTTCAACGGCAATCTAAGTCCGACAGGAGAATTACCCGGAATAAGAAACAGATCCTTCCTCCTGAATTTCCACTTACAGCTTTGCCAGTTGGACGAATCATCATCCCATCTGATCGGGATAACATAGGCGACAGGTTCATCCATGCCTTCTTTCAGTATTTTAGCCAGTTTTTGACGCTCAAGGTCACTTTTCAGGTCAAACGATAAAGGATCTATGTTGACGGGGACCTTGCTTTCCTCCCAGATGAAATAAAATGGGTCTTCATAGGCAGGATGCGTGTTTTTGGCATCGATGTTCAGCTCCTTCGTCAGGCTTTTCATAAACTTGTTGGCATCTTTGATGTCCAGCCCGTAATCCTTAGAAAGATCCGCCAAAAGCTTATCATTGCCCCACATGGGTTTTCCATCCTTTCTCCAGAAGCAGGCAAGCTTCCAGCGGGGAAGAGGTTCGCCGGGGTACCATTTGCCCTGGCCGTACTGCATCAAAGCACCGGTAGCAAATTCGTCTTTTAACTGGTGAAACAACTGATTGGCCAACTTCCGCTTATGGGCTCCATCTGCCGCAGAGTTCCATTCCGGAGCATCGGTATTGTCGATCGCAACAAAAGTGGGCTCACCACCCATGGTTAGCTTCACGTTGTTATTTTGTAAATCATTTTCCACCTGATTGCCAACTGCCATGATATGGCTCCATTGCTCTTCGGAGTACGGCTTGGTGACACGAGGCTTTTCCACAATCCTTTCTACCGTATTCTCAAAGTGAAAGGTGGTGTTTGTTGGCTCCGTTGATCCGGATATCGGAGCGGCATTTTCAGGACTTGGAGTACAGGCCAGAGGAATATGTCCTTCACCTGCAAACAATCCTGAAGTTGCATCCAGTCCTATCCATCCAGCCCCCGGAAGGTAGACTTCTGCCCAGGCATGTAAATCCGTAAAATCTTCTTCAGGACCGCTCGGGCCATCCAACGCTTTTTGATCGGCTTTTAATTGCACAAGATACCCTGAAGTAAATCTTGCTGCAAGCCCCAGGTGTCTCAGAATCTGAACAAGTAACCAGGTGAAATCACGGCATGACCCTGAGCCTTTTGTAAGGGTTTCCTCACAGGACTGAACCCCAGGCTCCATCCTCACATTATATTTCAACATGCCATTGACCAGCTGGTTGATAGCTACCAGGTAGTCAACGGTATTCATTTTTTTCTTTTTAAGCTTCTTTGCTTTTTCAACCAGTTCCATGAGCTGTTCATCCCGTTCTTTTATTTCCAAATAGGGGGAAAGCTGCTTTTTTAATAATGGCTCGTACTTGAAAGGAAATTTGTCGGCATATTCCTCGATGAAAAAATCAAATGGATTGATCACAACCATGTCGGCAATCACCTCAACATCGATTTCAAAATATTTGATCTTCTCAGGAAAGACAATCCTGGCCATATAGTTGCCAAATGGATCCTGCTGCCAGTTAATGAAATGATTGGATGGGTTGATCTTTAGGGAGTAACCCTTTACCTGTGTTCTTGAATGAGGTGCAGGCCGGAGTCGAATGACCTGGGGAGACACTTCAATGGATCTATCATAATCGTATTTGGTATAATGGCGTATAGCGACTCGAATGGACATAAAGTAATATTATGGCTTATTAACTGAAAATATTACTAAAAATAGCCAATTGGATAGACTGATTTTTAAGAAAGAATGATATTCTTTTAAAAAGGTCAAATATTTTATTAATTAAACATATGTTTAAAACAATTGTTTATATTTGCTAGTAAATAGATATTCCGTGAAGAAAGACAAGAAAACAGAGGATACGATCAAACAAGTAGCCAGGGCTATGTTTATTCAAAAGGGATTTACGGGTACTACCACAAGAGAGATTGCTTCAGAAGCAGGAACGAACCTCGCATTGGTTAACTATTACTTTCGAAGTAAAGAGCAATTGTTCAAGCAAATCATGTTAGAAAGTCTCCATGAATTTTTTGAGTCTGTAGTGGATATATTCAATGATAACAACACCACACTTGAAATCAAGTTGGAACGACTGGTTGAGCGATACATTGATCAGTTGACCCAACATCCTGACATACCCATGTTCATTTTGAGTGAGATTCGTTCAAACCCGGAAATCTTTTTCAAAGAGTTCCTTAAAGGAACAAAAATCAGGCAAACAGTACTATTTAATCAGCTTACCACACATCTAAAAGAGAAACAAAAGCAGAAGATCAACCCCATTCATATCATGATGAATGTAATGAGTATGACGCTGTTTCCATTTATTGTAAAGCCTATGATTTCTCAGGTGACAGAAATGCCGGAACACGAATACCAGGCTTTAATGCAAGAAAGAAAGAAACTAATTCCAATGTGGGTTAAGCAAATGGTCAATTAATCACATGAGGCTATGAACTCAGATATTATAAATAGAATGAATAATGCAAAAAGAAATCACCACTTTCTGAGATACCTGTTAGCTGCAGGTTTTTTTCTGGTAAGCGTTTCTTTGATGGCACAGTCCATTTCTCTGGACTCCTGTATTGCTTTGGCAGAAAGGAATTATCCATTGATCAAAAAGTACGACTTGCTGGAGCAGTCAATTGAGTATTCGGTTGATAACGTGGGAAAAGGAAAATTACCCCGATTCAATGTGGTAGGTCAGGCTACCTATCAATCAGAAGTTACCAGTTTACCGGGTGGGGCAGGACCTGTTATCAGCAAAGATCAGTACCGGCTATATGGAGAGATTGTTCAACCATTAACCGATCTGGCCACTGTAGAAAAACAAAAGCAACTGACAGAAAACCAGGGAGAGATTGAGAAACAGGAACTTGAAGTGGATCTTTATGCTATCAAAGAACGTGTCAGCGAGATCTATCTGGCCATCCTATTGCTTCAGAATCAACAGCAGGTAGTCCTTGTAACTAAAGAATCACTTGAAGCTGGGCTTAAAACACTCGATGCTGGTGCCCAGTATGGAACAGTCCTTGGCAGCCAGGTAAACCTGATCAAAGCAGAACTGTTGGGATTAGAACAAAGGATGATAGAGCTTCAATCAGCCAGGAATGGATTTATACTGATGCTTCAGCGTTTTATTGGGATCGGGATCGATCAAAACACCCAGTTTATTGAACCAGCCATAGATCGGCCTTCCCGGGAAATAAACAGACCTGAATTGTCATTGTTCAATTCACAATCCCAGATTCTACAACTTCACCAGGAGCTTATCAACATCGGAAATCTCCCGAAATTCAGTCTGTTTATCCAGAGTGGAGTGGGGCGCCCTGCATTGAATTTCCTGAGTAATGACCTGGAATTCTACTATATAGGGGGGCTTAGACTCCATTGGAATGTCTCGGGTTTTTACACCAGTAAAAAAGAAAAGGAAAGCCTGATGTTGAAGCGTGAAATCATTGATACACATCGAGATACATTCATATTCAATACCAATCTTCAGCTTGACAACTGGGAGGTACAAATTCAGAAATCAGAACAACTTATTGAGAAAGACCATGAAATCATTGGGTTGAGAGAAAGTGTGCGAAAGACCGCTCAAAACCAATTGGAGAATGGGGTGATTACCGCGGCTGCATTTAAGGATGTGGTGAAAGACGAAAATGTAGCCAGGCAAAATTTAGCCATACACGAGATAGAATTACTACAGGTGAAACAACGATATAAACTCAGTACCGGAAATTTCTAAAGACATGATTAAGATAAGCATTTTCATTCGCTCATTTATCGGATATCCGATGTTGATGGTAGCAAGTATACTTTTTACTGCATGTGGGTCCGATGATCCGGGCTACGATGCAACAGGTGCTTTTGAAGCTGAAGAGACCATCATTTCAGCAGAGGTGATGGGTGTGCTGAAAGCTTTCAATGTGAAAGAAGGTCACACCCTGAAACCCGGGACTTTGCTAGGCTATATCGATACCACTTCTTTACACCTGCAGAGAAAGCAGTTGCTAGCGCAGATAGAGGCCGTACTTAGTAGACGTCCGAATATCAATACACAATTGTTGGCTTTGAGGGAACAACTCAAGGCTGCCGAAAGGGAACAAAAGCGGGTGCAACAGCTCTTTGACGTGGAAGCGGCCACCGCCAAACAGCTGGATGATGTGAATGCCCAGGTAGCCATCGTGAAAGGAAACCTGGATGCAACCTATGCAACCTTGAGTACCACCTCAAAAAGTCTGGTGAGGGAGACTTCACCATTGGAAGCGCAGTTGGACATTATCGATGATAAGATCAACAACAGTCTGCTGCGGAGCCCAATGAGTGGAACGGTGTTATTGACCTATGCCCGGCCACATGAGATGGTCTCACCTGGAAAGCCCCTTTACAAGATCGCTGATCTGTCAGACATTACCCTGAAGGTATATATCACTGGCAACCAATTACCCATGGTGAAGCTCAATCAGGAAGTGTCAGTGCTCACTGATGATGGAAGTGGTGGCTTCACTGAAGGAAAAGGCGTCATATACTGGATAAGCGACGAGGCTGAGTTTACGCCAAAAAGCATACAGACACAGGATGAACGGGCTGATAAGGTCTATGCCATGAAAGTACGGGTACCCAATGATGGGACCTATAAGATCGGAATGTATGGCCAGATAAAATTTTGATTCAATATGTGGGATATTTTCCTTCAATCGATCAATAAAAGCTACACCGAATCGGGTGAAAAAGCTGTCAATGATGTTTCCCTGCATGTGGAGGAAGGAAAGCTTTTTGGACTGATTGGTCCTGATGGGGCAGGGAAGACTACGCTATTCAGGATCCTGACCACCTTGATCCTGGCAGACAGTGGAACGGCCAGTGTAGGTGGTTATGATGTGGTAAAAGACTATAAAGTGATAAGAAAATCCATTGGCTACATGCCTGGCAGATTCTCACTTTATCAGGATTTAACAGTAAAAGAGAATCTCCGGTTTTTTGCCACGCTATTCAATACCACCATCCAGGATAATTACGGGCTCATCGAGGATATCTATAAACAAATTGAGCCATTTAATGACCGAAAGGCAGGTAAACTCTCTGGTGGAATGAAGCAGAAACTAGCACTCTGTTGTGCATTGATCCACAGTCCGAAAGTATTGTTTCTCGATGAGCCAACAACGGGAGTCGATGCTGTATCGAGAAAGGAGTTTTGGGGTATGCTAAAGAATCTAAAATCAAAGGGAATCACCATCATGGTTTCGACTCCATATATGGATGAAGCCAGTTTATGTGAAGAGATAGCCCTGATCCAGGAGGGCAACATCATGTCAGTGAACACTCCGGATGAGATCATCGCTCAATACCCGGACATGCTTTATGCCATTAAATCTCCGGGTATGAATCAGTTATTGCAGGAGCTAAGAAAGAGCGAACTTGTTGCAACAGCCAATTCATTTGGTGAATACCATCACATCACATTTTCCAAGCAGGGAAGTATGGAATTACTGCTTAAGTCTCTTCACCGATCCGATGTTGAAATGAAACCCATTCGTCCAACAATAGAGGACTGTTTTATCCACCTTATGACCCATGAATAGCCAAAAAATGATATCGACCCGTGATCTCACCAAGACATTTGGGGATTTCGTAGCTGTCAATAATATCACTTTTGATGTGCGTCAGGGTGAGATCTTTGGGTTTCTGGGAGCGAATGGAGCAGGTAAAACCACTGCTATGCGGATGCTCTGTGGCTTATCCATTCCAACATCCGGAGAGGCTACCATTGCCGGATACGATGTGTATAAAGAGACCGAGAAGATCAAGCAGAATATTGGTTATATGAGTCAAAAATTCTCCTTGTATGAAGACCTGACCGTGGCTGAAAATATACGGTTCTTTGGTGGAATCTATGGCCTTAAAAATGGAGAGATTAAAGCGAGAAGCAGGGAGTTGATCAATGCCCTCGATCTAAATGACCAAAAGGATCTTTTAGTGGGTTCATTGCCCCTGGGGTGGAAACAAAAACTGGCCTTTTCAGTGGCTATTTTTCACCATCCCAAACTGGTGTTCCTCGATGAGCCCACCGGTGGGGTAGACCCGGTTACTAGAAGGCAATTCTGGGACATGATCAATCAGGCTTCAGAAGACGGTATCACCATTTTTGTAACCACCCATTACATGGATGAAGCTGAATATTGTGACCGTATATCCATGATGGTGGATGGATATATCCGGGCATTGGATTCGCCCGCTCAGCTCAAGAAGCAATACAACGCAGAGTCCATGGACGAGGTATTTTATGAATTAGCCAGGGGAGCAAAAAGGACCGAATAGTTAATCAGATGAAGCAGCTTTTAGCATTTATACATAAAGAGTTTTTGCATGTCTTCCGAGACCCGAAGACCATGTTGCTGCTCTTTGGTCTACCCATTGCACAGATCCTTTTGTTTGGGTTTGCTCTGTCCAATGAGATCAATCATTCCAATGTCATTGTCATAGATTATGCTAAAGACGTTGCGTCGAGAAGTATCATCGAAAAGGTGAGAGCCAGTGAAAATTTTGATCTTTACGATGTCCTGGATGATCATCACATGATAGAAGAAGTATTCAAACGAGGTGAGACAAAGATGGCCATCGTATTCCCCTCCAATTTCAATGAAGACCTTGTACACGGTGGATATACAGAGGTCCAGCTCATCACTGATGCAAGTGATCCCAACACAGCAACTACCCTGGTCAACTACTTCAATATGCTGCTGCTGGGATATCAATCGGAAATGTATCAGGATCAGCAAATGCCTATGAATATACAGTTGAGTCTTCGCAATATCTACAATCCGGAATTAGAGGGCACGACCAACTTTGTGCCGGGGGTCATGGCCCTTGTGTTGTTGTTGGTTTGCGTTTTGATGACCTCAGTGGCCATTGTAAAAGAAAAGGAGCTGGGGACCATGGAAATATTGCTGGTATCTCCGTTTAATCCTTTCATGGTGATCATTTCAAAAGTGATCCCATATCTGTTTCTTTCAATTGTCAATCTGATTGTGATCCTGGCGCTAAGCGTCTTTGTGCTGAATCTGGAAATTGCAGGCAGCATCATACTTCTTTTTGGAGTGAGTATTCTTTTGATCCTGGCTGCGCTTTCACTTGGAATTCTCATCTCAAATGTTACAAACAATCAGCAAACCGCCATGTTGATCTCCTTGATGGGCATGCTGCTCCCTACTTTGATGTTTACAGGGTTCATGTTTCCCATTGAAAACATGCCAAAGTTCCTGCAGGTGATTTCCAACATCATTCCAAGTACGTGGTACTACATCATTGTGAAAAATGTGATGATCAAAGGGTTAGGTTTTGAATCCATCTGGAAAGAATCATTGATCCTGGCAGGGATGACCACGTTTCTACTGCTTGTGAGTATCAAAAAATTTAAAATCAGGTTGTCATGAGCACGCTGAAATATTTACTTCAAAAGGAATTCCGACAGATCTTCAGAAACCCTACAATTCTGAGGATGATTCTGATAGTTCCTGTGGTTCAGCTGATCATCCTGCCACTGGCTGCTGATTTTGAGATTAAAAACATCAATATCAGCATAGTCGACAATGATCGGTCTGTGGTGGCGCATGACCTGATCGAAGAAATCAAATCCTCCGGTTATTTCAAGCTGGTCAATTACACCCATGATTATCAGGTAGCTTTTTCCGATATAGAATCTGATGAGACAGACATTGTTTTGGAGATTCCCGATGGCCTGGAAAGTGACCTGATCAGGGAGCAAAAAGGATCATTGTTCATCGCTGTCAATGCCATCAATGGAACAAAAGCTTATGTGGGAGGTGCCTATCTGACCCGGATAATTACCGGATTCAATCAGGACATCCGTGCAGAATTAAATCCCGGAAACAATGGTGCTTCTATCGGAGTGGCTGTCATCAACTGGTTTAATCCGTTGCTGAATTATCAGTTTTTCATGGTACCCGGAATCCTGGTGGTTTTGGTCACGATGGTTGCAGGATATATGACCGCTTTAAACATCGTCAAAGAGAAAGAAGTGGGGACCATCGAGCAGATCAATGTTACACCCATCAGGAAGACCCATTTTATTTTAGGAAAACTTATCCCTTTCTGGGTGCTGGGTGTTTTTGTTTTTACACTGGGTATGTTCGTTGTGGCCAGGATAATTTATGGCATTGTTCCTCTGGGAAGTGTCTTCCTGCTCTATGGCTATCTGGCCCTGTACCTGGTGGCCATTCTGGGTGTCGGTCTGTTGATCAGCACTTATAGCAATACACAGCAGCAAGCCATGTCATTGTCATTTTTTATGATGATGATATTCATTCTGATGAGTGGTCTGTTTACGTCCATAGAAAGCATGCCACGATGGGCGCAATGGATCGCAGCCCTTAATCCGGTCACGTATTTTGTGCAGGTCATGCGAATGATCGTGATGAAAGGCAGTGAATTTGAACACATTACCAGACACTTCGTGATAATGGCTGGTTTTGCTTTTGTATTCAATGTCTGGGCGATTATCAACTATAAGAAAACCAGCTAATCTCACACACCAATTTTAGACACTTGTTCTTCTATTTTAAAAATTCAGTTACTTTAAGGGCTGTTAACTGCATTTTTGTCCCTATTCTATGTTTTTCACTCCCAAAGCTAAAAGGAATATTGGTCGGATTCTGCCATTTGGGATCATTTGGATGGTGCTTGGCTGGATATTTATCATCATTGAAATAGCAGCAGTAGGAGAGACGGACCATGTTCAGGAAACTGCCATTAAACTGACCGTACCCATCTTTATTTATGCAAGTATTGCAGTGGGCATTGTAGGCTGTATTGTGGGTGCCATCGAAGTGATCTTTCTAAGTGCCGTTTTTTCTAAATATAGCTTCATGGTGAAGATCATAGCCAAGCTGATCATTTATTCGGTCATCATGTTTTTTATCATCCTGATTACATTTCCAATAGCGGCCAGCATGGAGTTAAACACTTCAGTCCTTGATCCAAGGGTATGGGAGAAATACGTTAAATACCTCTACAGTATCACCTATTTGAGTACCAACCTTCAATTATCGGTTTCTTTGATTGCCGCATTGTTTTATTCGGAAATCAGTGATAAAGTGGGACAGCGCGTACTCTTAAACTTCTTTGTGGGGAAATATCACCAACCAAAATATGAAACGCGAATATTCATGTTTGCGGACATGAAATCTTCGACAACAATTGCTGAGAAATTGGGTCATGTTCGTTATTTTGAATTGCTCAATGAATATTACAATGATTTTTCAGATCCTGTTATTAATACTTTAGGTGAGGTATATCAATATATTGGAGATGAAATAGTTATATCATGGACAATTGAGAAAGGATTAAAAGACGATAATTGTCTTAAATGCTTCAAAGCCGTAAAAGATCAATTAAAAAGCAGGTCCGAATGGTACTTGAGGGAGTTTGGTATTCAGCCTGATTTCAAAGCGGGTATCCATGTGGGAGAGGTAACCACGGGGGAAATCGGTTCCTTGAAAAAAGAGATCATTTTCACTGGAGATGTCCTGAACACAACTGCCCGAATTCAGGCTTTATGTGGTGAGTTGAATGAAGACCTCATCATTTCCGAAGACCTGATGAATCATTTCTCACAAAGAGAACACATTTCATTCCGACCATTAGGAACATTTCAGTTGAAAGGAAAAGAAACCAATACCAATTTGTTTACAGTTGCTCATTGATGTGTTTCGTTAATTTTAGTATATGATGCGCTTTTTGTTTCTGCTGCTTCTGGCTTCAATGGTTTGGCAATGTCAAAGAAAGGATAGTACATCAGAGTCTGTGTCCGGTACCGATATTGAAAATGGCGAGGCTTTGGCCAGGCAATATTGCGCGTCATGTCATTTATTTCCCGCACCGGACCTACTGGATAAGGCAACATGGACAGAGAAAGTATTGCCAAATATGGCTGCCAGGCTGGGTTTTCGAACAAAGGGATATCATCCTTTTGAAGGCGTTGATTCTACTGAAATCTCAGATCTGAAACGGCTCAACATATATCCTGAGATGTCAGCAATAAGTGAAGAAACATACAGGCAAATTGTCACTTATTATCAACGTTCCGCACTCGAAAGTCTACCCGCTCAAAGGAGAGAATCAACCATAGCTTCAAAAGTATCACCTTTTAACATTGACCTGATTAAAATCGGAAAGAAGAAGGTGCCACAGGTTACACTACTCGAGTATGAACCTATTCAGGGAATATTATTTATAGGAGATCACCTGCAGCTATACGGTATGGATAGAAATGAAAAAATGATCGGTAGCTGGCAAACACAATCCCCATCTGTCGACATTGAAATAACCAATGAGGGGATTATGGTACTCAGCATCGGCAAGTTTGAACCCTCGGAGCATAAGGATGGTGTCTTTTTTCCTTTGACACTCAGAGGTAATCAACCTGCAGAAAATTATGTGATTCCGGATCTTCAACGTCCCGTACAGTTTACTATTGGTGACCTGAATGGTGATAAACTGGACGATTTGGTCATCTGTAGCTTTGGCAATCACGAGGGGCAACTTGCCTGGTATGACCACTTTGACCAAAGTAGTACATCCGTCTTATCCACACTTCCCGGAGCCAGAAAAGCTGAAATTGTTGATTTAAATAAGGACGGAAAGAATGACGTTGTCGCCCTAATCACACAGGCCTGGGAAAAGCTGGTGGTCTATAACAATACAGGTGATGGACAGTTTGAAGAAACTACTTTAATATCGCTTCCAGCAGTTTATGGGTCGAGTTACTTTGAACTGGCAGATTTCAATGGTGATGGGCATCCGGATATACTGATGACAAATGGTGATAACTGGGACTATTCGAATGTGCCCAAACCTTATCATGGAGTGCGGATCTATCTCAACGACGGCGAGAATCATTTCTCAGAATCTTATTTCTTCCCGCTTTATGGTTGTAATGAAGCCAGGGCCATCGATTTTGACCAGGATGGTGACCTGGACATTGCAGCCATCGCCTTTTATAGCGAGCAACCAACAGAAGGGTTCGTCTATCTGGAGAATGATGGCCAGATGAACTTCACAGCGTACTTCATCAATGAGACAGCCTGTGGTAAATGGCTGACGATGGATATCGGAGATTTCAATAAAGACGGATACCAGGACATATTCCTCGGGTCTTACTTCCACAATACCAATGAGCTGGTGAAGCTGATGTCTGCAGGAATAGAAGTTTTTCCGGAGGTGCTATTGCTGACTTATAAAAAATGATCGGATGATCAGATATTCCGACGTTCCGACACTCTGACCGTAAATAGTCTGAATCATCGGAACGTCCGAACATCAGAATGTCCTTATCAAATAGGCTCTAACCAAATATTCCTGAATTGAATCCTTGATCCCTCAGCCTGTAGACCAATACTGCCTTTGGTCACTGAGCAATTGGTTGCTACGTTTTGTAACAAGCCATTCACTCTCAACTCAATTGTATCACCCTTACAGGTAATATCATAGCTGTTCCACTCACTACCGGCTGGTTTCTCATTGCTTGGGTGAAGCTTGGCAATTAAAGGTCTCACATCTGGAGTAGAGGTGCAGGTACTATCCTGGATGGTAGCCGTAAGACCCACACCACTCACGATAAAATCTCCGGCATTTTCGTATTTAAGCTGGCCCTGAAAGTGATTTGGTATAGCAGCATCTTCACCGGAGGTATGGAGGTAGATGCCACTGTTGGTGGGCTCATCAGGGTATCTCCATTCTACGTGAAGACGATAGTTTGAGTATTCTTTGATGGTCCGGAGGTGACCCATGGGCTTTCCTACAGTTTCAATCATACCATCATTCACATAAAAGAACTGCTCAGGGGTGATGCTGTCATTTTCGATATAAATTTTCCATCCATCAAGGTTTTTTCCATTGAAGAGTATTTCTCTTTTGGAAGATTCATTCGATTCTGAAGATGATTTTTTGTCTGTAGAGCATGAAGAAAATGCCAGGATTGTTACCAGGACTAAAAAAGCTAGGTTTTGAAGTTTCATTTTAGGGTTAGGGTTAAGTCGTTTAAATGAGAAATTTAGTAAATATAAATGGGATTCATATCTTTGGTAGCAACACCAGATTCAAAAACAGCATCTACCCATGACCCAATCGAAACTTCTTAAAGTCCTTGCCTGGATAGTGATATTATCTATGAGCGGGTGTAATCAGTCTTCAAATTCTTCTGGACGGGAATCCTCTGACTGGATTTCTCTTTTTGATGGAAAAACACTTAATGGCTGGGAACAAAAGAACGGAACGGCAACCTATGAAGTCATTGACGGAACCATAGTAGGTACCACTTCAGATGGAAGTCCCAATTCCTTCCTGTGTTCTAAAAAACCTTATGACGACTTTGAGCTCACCTTTGAAGTGAAAGTGGATCCCGAATTGAATTCAGGGGTTCAGATCAGGTCGATGACCAGGCAAGAGTCTGTAGGTGAAGGACGAAATCAATTAGCTGGTCGTGTAATAGGTCCACAGGTTGAAATAGCTTATGGTGACGAAAATGGAGGCTTGGCAGGCTTTATCTGGCGTGAGGCTACGGGTGATGGATGGATGACTTCTAATGAAGAACCTGTGAAGCATCAATTTTTTAAGAAGGACGCGTGGAACGCATATCGGATTCTGGCTAAAGGGGCAACCGTCACTACCTGGGTAAATGGCAACCAGGTGGAAAATGTGACGGATGCCGGAACATATAATAAGTTTCCCAGCGGCTTTATTGGGCTGCAGGTACATGGCATCAAAACCGGCACAGGACCCTATCAGGTAGCCTGGAGAAATATTAAAATCAGAGAACTTTGAATAACACATTGATGAGGAGAGCATTTTTTAGTTTCGTTTTTATTTCAATCTTTCACTTTTGGGTACAGGCCCAGATCAACTGGCAGGACATTCAAACCCTGGAAGATCTCCACCAGTTTGATCCAGAACTTATTCAAAAGACTCTTGATCAAATCAACCTGGATTATCCTGGCTTAGACGAAGTGAAAGCTACCTATTCAGCTGGTGATTATATTGGCGCAGCCAGAAACCTGCTGAGCTATTACCGGGACAATGGGAAAGCAGAAAACTATAGAAAGGACGTTCCGAAACCCACTGATAGAACTGTTGCCGAAGCAGATACCACACTACAGAATGTATTCATCATCCAGAATGTAAAGGGAAAAGTCCCTTACCTGGACAATGGACATCGGGACTGGTATTATAAAGGTCCCTTTAATGACCGGGAGTGGGCCTGGCTTTCCAATAGACACAGTCAGTTAGCCCAGGTACTTTCAGTTTATTACGACACAGGCAATCCAAAATACATCGATTATATGGATTTGTTTTTGAAGGATTTTATCCTGGCCAGTATGCCATATCCAGCTGTCAAAGGCTCACCTTCGATTTGGAGAGGCCTGGAAGTTGCGGCCAGGGTCAAAGTGTGGACCAGACTTTTCTACGGTCTTATCAACAATCCCGGCTTATCTGAAGCTACCAAATTTTTGATACTAAGCAGCCTTCCGGATCACGCCCATTACAACCGGAATTTCCACAGTCAAAACAACTGGCTCACCATGGAAATCTCTGCATTAGCAACTGCTGCAGCTTACTTTCCTGAATACAAAAGATCTTCCGAGGACATGGATTATGCGGTTGAAACAATGGTTGAAAGTATGAAAGGGCAGGTGTATCCTGATGGTGTGCAAACAGAGCTTACCTCACACTACCACAATGTGGCCTTACTGAATTTTGAGCTGTTTCAGAATTTGTGTGAAGTGGCAGGCAAAAAACTACCTGATTTCTATCTTCAAACCATGGAAGATATGTATAGCTACATTGCACATGTTGTCCGGCCTGATGGATACCGAATACTCAATAATGATGGGGATAGAGGATCCGATGTGGGACATATTACCAGAGGCGCTGAAAAGTTCAATAAGCCCGACTGGACTTATATCATAACAAATGGGGCAGAAGGAGTGAAACCCAAGGATGGACCCAGCTATTTCTATCCCTGGGCAGGTCATTTGGTTTCGAGAAGCGGTTTTGACAAAGATGCCCATTGGTCCTTCTTTGATATTGGGCCATATGGAAGCAGCCACCAACACAGGGACAAGCTGCATATATCCATTGCCGCCTATGGCAGAGACCTTTTGGTAGATGCCGGGCGTTTTGCCTATACGGGTGCTGTGGCTGAAAAGTACCTGCCTTATGCACGGTATAGCTTCGGCCATAATCTCATTTTGGTAGATGGACAAAGTCAGGATGCCGGACCAAAAATCGCAGAAGAAACGGTTAAAGAAAATCATTTCCGGATCACAGCTGATTTTGACTATGGCTCACATCATTTTGATAAATACATTGATGTGGACGGTGAAGTTCGTCACACCCGCTCAATGATTTATGTAAGAGGTAAATTCTGGGTAGTAGTTGATAGGGTAGATACAGACCGAAAAAGGGAAGTTACCACCATGTGGCACTGGCATCCTGATTGTGAGGTTATTCAGGATGGAAGTATCACCAAAACGAACAATGAACAAGGTAACCTGGCCGTGATCCCCATTGGCAAGCAGAAGTACAATATCAGTCAGGTGAAAGGCCAGGAAGATCCGATACAAGGTTGGTACAGTCCGGAGTATAATATCTACGGACCCAATGTGGCCAGTCTATATAAACTGACTATTAAGAAAGATACGAACATCGCCTGGTTGCTGTTACCTTCTGAAGGGGAAACTCCGTCTGCAAGTGCAAAAGTTGTTTCTGAGGACGATTCGAAGATGGTACTTGCTATTGAGTTGGAAGGAAAACAGTATACAGTTACAGTTCCTTTTGAGAACAGTGCTGAGGCCAGTGTGAAGATGCCATAAGGATTCCGGAAAAACCTACTGGTAAAATAGAATATAATTGTAATTCATTCGACATGAGTTAAAAAGCAATATATGAAAGTCGTCATAACTGGTGGTTCAGGAATGGTGGGCAGGGGAGTTCTTTTGGAAGGCCTCGACCATGAAAAAGTAAGTGAAGTGATCAGTATTGGTCGTTCTAAGATTGACCTTTCGCATCCCAAACTCACACAGATTGTCCACAAAGATTTTTTGGATTACAGCACAATCAAAGCTCAATTGGCGGGTGTAGAAGCGGCATACTTATGCATGGGCATTAGTGCTATGGGACTAAGTGAAGCGCAATACAAGAAAATCACTTATGATTACACGTTAGCACTTGCCAAACAACTGTTGGAACTGAATCCTAAAATGACCTGTACGTATGTTTCGGGAGTCGGAACAGATTCTTCGGAAAAAGGCCGAACTATGTGGGCCAGGGTGAAAGGCAAGACCGAAAACGATCTGCTGAACCTTGGGTTCAAACAGGCTTTTATGTTTAGACCGGGTACAATCATTCCACTAAGAGGCATTAAATCCAAAACGAACTTATACCAGTTCTTCTATGATTATTTCATGTGGCTGATCAAATTCTTTAAGCTGTTATTCCCCAAGTCCATTGTAAATACCACCCAGATTGGGCTGGCTATGATCAATGTTACGTTAAGAGGCTTTGATAAAAAGATCCTGGGACCATCGGATATTCAGAAGGCTGCTGGTTAGGATCAAATTTATCTAATGGGAATCTGCGACATGTTCTTTGTGCCTTAGGGTCTTAGTGGCGAATAAATTACATGTAAACGTAGAGTGAATTTTTGCACAATAAAGTTAACCTGGTGACATTCCGGTCAATCGGATCATTTAGAAGAACCCTGAATAGTAAGCAACGCGTATATTGTTCATGTAATAGTAATGTAACGAGCCATGAACGAAACTTACGACCACATCATTGTTGGCACTGGTCAGGCCACCGGTACACTTCTGAGTAAATTGATCCCAACAGGTGATAGCATTGCTGTCATAGAAGGGCATAAAATAGGAGGTAGCTGTGTCAACTATGGTTGCACACCCACAAAAGCTTTGGTTGCCTCAGCCAAGGCTATCCACCATGCCAGACGAGGAGATGAATTCGGATTTGAAACAGCGGTCACAATCAACTTTCCAAGAATTAAAGCCAGGATGAATGAAATTCGGGGGGAATCCAATCAGGGCTTAACGGAGTGGATTGAATCTGCTGAAAATGCTCGATTGATCCGAGGGTGGGCAAATTTTAATGGAAATAAAACCATTCGGATTGGTGAAGAAAACATCACTGGAAAACACATCTATATCAACACTGGCACCAGAGCGGTAAATCCTCCAATAGAAGGTCTTGAAAATGTACCGTGGCTGGATAATGCACGTCTTCTAGATCTTGATGTACTACCAGACCACCTGATCATTGTGGGCGGTGGTTATATAGGCGTGGAGTTCGCCCAGGTATTCAGGAGGTTTGGATCAGAGGTTTCGATCATACAGCATGGATCCGTCTTGATGCCGAGAGAAGATGAAGATGTTTCTTTAGCTATTCATGAGTTTTTGTTAGCTGAAGGTATTCAAATTCATTGTGATGCCTCAGCTAAATCAGTCTATCATCAAAATGGAAAGATAGAACTAGTTGTTGAGCAAAATGGCATCGAAAAGTCTATGAAAGACAGTCATCTGCTAATTGCAACTGGTAGAAAACCCAATAGCGACAAGCTAAACCTTGAATCGACAGACATACAAGTCAATAAGAGAGGATATATTCAGGTAGATGATCATGGCCAAACGGCCGTAGAAGGTGTATTCGCGATGGGTGATGTGAATGGACACGGAGCCTTCACGCATACCTCCGTGAATGATGCTGAAATTGTGTTGGATTACCTCTTTGGTGGGCAGAAAAAGATATCGTCCAGAGTGCCCATTTATGCTTTGTTTACTGATCCTCCACTTGGCAGGGTAGGTATGACAGAAAAAGAAGCGATTGACAAAGGTTATAAAATACTCAAGGCCGTCAAACCAATGGCGGAGATCAGCCGTGCAAAAGAGATGAGTGAGACCACAGGTTTTGTCAAAGTGATTGTGGATGCTAAAACCGATCAGCTTTTGGGTGCATCGATACTCGGCGTAGGAGGAGATGAAGTGATTGGCATGTTTGCCACCATGATCCATGGAAAAATCCCATGTAAAAGATTCAGAGAAATTGTATTGATCCATCCGACCATCTCAGAGTTGATGCCCTGGGTGTTTGATATGCTCGAGCCAGTAAATTGATTATTGGAAAAACTTCCTAGGAGGTACCATAAAGATAGATACCTTGGTGTACATGGCATCTCTTGGATTAATGTGAATGAGGGCATCTCGGCCGCGATCGCCAGGTTGGGCCAGATAATAGCTCACGTTTTTGTTGTATCCGATATCAGCTCCAAACCACAACCAGTCATGGATTTCCCGCTCCCAACTTAATGAAAACTGAACATCTGCTTTTCTCAAAGTAAGATCACCCTGGTTGTCTTCCAGCGCATTGGTAAGGTTGTATCGCCATCCGGAAAGCTGTGCTTTGGCAATGATATAGTTTGATGGGTTGATACGATATCGCATGGCTGCATACTTGGGAAGCATGAGGTCTATCGTCCATTTATTGCGAAAGTCATGCTGATAAATGAAAATAGGATAGACGTTCGTCACTCCCAGATTTTGGCCCACCATCAATCCACCGCCAATTTCCGTAGTTGAAGATTTTTGCCAGGTCTGAAAGGCACTGATAAAATATTTGCTGCTGTTTTTGTTCCATACCCAAACGTCACTTTTGAGCTCAGCTCCAGCCGCAATTTTCAGTTCGCTGCCATTCTGTAAGTCCTTCTTATAGAGCCCTCTTATTCCGGCGCTGGTGTATTTGGTAGAATTCAGGTGAAGGTAAAAATCGTAATCTGTCGGGTGTTCCTCCAAATCCAGTAAAAAACGCTGCTGATAGTACTTCAACTGGATGGCAAACATTTTGTCATCACGTATCAGTAAAGGAATGCCCAGCTTGGCCTTGTACAATCGATCTCTTTCTATTTCATTGGAAGCATTGCCATATTCCGATGAGGTGGAATTGGTCCCATAATCCATCAACGTTTCGGCGCTAAACTCGGCGACTTTAGGACGATAATCCACTATTGGCCCAGTCATCTGTGCAAAAACAGGAACTGCCAGCAGGCAAATCATAATAGCCGATAAAAGACGATTCAAGATGGCGTTAGTTTTATTTTGACCAGTAAATTTGATGATATACCAGAACAACAAGCTAAACAAAGATAACAAAAACCAAACCAGTTATTGTTTAAACTTGTCTTTCACCTAATGCATACATCTTAAAAACATGAAAAACAGGCTAGCTACATACTTCATCATATTAACAATTGGATCATCACTTCCTGCATATACCCAATCATTATTACCCTACCATGCTATCCCCGAAGTGCCTTCAGCCTATACGCCCGCTACTACTGTAGCCCGTTTGATCGACGGACTGGGATTTAGGTATTACTGGGCTACGGAAGGGTTGACATCCAGTGATCTTGCCTTCAAACCAAGTGTAGAAGCGAGATCAACGGATGAAACCCTAACACATATCCTGAGCCTCTGTATCAGTGCTTCCAATATCATCATAAATGAACAAGGTGAACACTTCAAACTTGATGTGCTTAGTTATGAAGAGAAACGCAGGCTAACCCTGGAAGCACTGGAAACAGCCAGTAATCACCTGAAATCCAATCCTGATCTTGACCTGGAATCCTTAGCTATTCCGGGGGGCGATACATCGTTTCCTTTTTGGTACCTTATTAACGGTCATCTTTCGGATGCACTAACGCATGTTGGTCAGGTGGTTTCGTTTCGAAGATCCAGTGGAAACCCAGTTAATCCTAAGGTCAGTGTGTTTAAAGGAATTGTTGTTGATTGACAAGCAAATAATCTTTAAAAGTGTTGTGTTTCTCAAAGAAAAGCTCAAAATTCATTTGACGAAAGTTTGATGCTTCAAACTCCTCAACTTTGTAATTAATCAAATGGAGCAGACGATTCTGATCGTAGAGGATGACAGTTCAGTAAGGGAAACCCTGGCTGATTTAATAGAAACCATAGGTTATAAATACACCACTGCCAAAGACGGTGTAGATGGGCTGATCATGATAAGAAATCACAGGCCATCGCTGATTATTTCAGATATCATGAGACCCAGGATGGATGGATTAGAGATGCTAAAAGAAATCAAATCGGATCCCCAATTATGCACCATTCCAGTAATTCTATTGACTGCAAGAGTAGAGTCAGAGAGCAGGATCTTGGGCTTTGAAAATGGGGCAGACGCTTACGTGACAAAACCCTTTAACCTGAAGGAGCTGTCGTATCAGATCAGCAACCTGCTCACCCTTAAGGAAAATCTCATCAAGGAGATCATAGAATTAGAATCAGGAACAGATCCGGAATGGGGGTTTATGCTTAAGCTCCATGAAATACTGGATGAAAACATTGAAAAGGCTTCACTGGATTATATCGCCAGCGCATTGGATATGTCTAAATCCGGATTGCAGAAAAAGCTTAAAAAATACACCAATGCTCCTTTTCAGGATTATGTCAGGGGTTTTAAGCTTTCTAAAGCCAGATCCCTACTGAAATCCGGAAAGGCTAACGTGAGTGAAGCAGCTTATAAATCAGGGTTCAGATCTGTATCGCATTTTACCCGCAGCTTCAAAGATGAGTTTGGTTATCCACCCTCAAAATTGATTGCTTAGAGAGGTAATTAATTGTCTCCTCAGGTAAATATTTTTGAGGATTGAGCGAATTACACTTTTCTTGCAGTTAATAAAATTTCTTTAAGATGGATCAGTTTACCCTTCTAAACACCGCATATGCTATTTTAAACTTTGAAAAGCAAGAATATGTTTGGTCCAATGAGTTTTATGAGCATCTCGGATATACCCCAGGAGAGGTAGAACCAGATCTTGAAAATATTTTCTCTCAGATACACCCTGAGGATATTGGACAAGTACAACAGGATTACGGAAACTTTTTGGAAGGTAAGCCTTTTTCAAATCCTATAACATGCAGGTTAAAGGATCATAATAATGGATACAGGAAGTGTTTTATATATGCTGAAACACAAAAATCCAGTGATGGAGATAACATATTACTTATTAAAGTTTTTGATGAAGAGAGCCTGGGTAAAAATATCACAATTTATCAGGATGCGCTGGAGCAAATCAGACAAGATTCTTCGGAATCCATTTCTTTTAACATCGAGCGTGATATACGGGTAATTGACAAAGTCACACAGTTTGCCAATCTTGGGTGGTGGGAACATGATAAAATCAACAATAGACTGGTTGCCTCACCCAACATGTACAAATTATTTGATCTGGATCTAGGCCAGGAAATTGACGTTAACAACATCTACGAAAAAATTCATGTAGAAGACGGAACAAAAATTCAACAGGCCATGTCTCAACAAGCAGCTGAATTTGTTGATGAGATCAGGGTGGTTTTCAGGTCCGGAAAGACGAAGTGGGTCCATGTCAAGATTGAATTTACCTGGGTTGACGGTGTTCTCGTAAAGTCATTCGGTATAGCACAGGATGTGACCCAGCAAAAACAGACTGAGCAACACCTGATCCGTGTACAGGAGCTTGCTCAGGTAGGCTGGTACGAAGTGGATTACCAGAATATGGAAGATTCACGTGCCTCGGATGAGTTTATGAAGATCCATAATTATGGATCGGATGAACCCAACAATAAACCTGATATTGAGACATTCCTCAATAAGATACATCCCGATGACAGAGATAATATTACCTATTTAAAGCAAATAGAGAATCCTGATTTCACCCAGTGGGCCGGTGAAGAATATCGGGTGCAGGATAAAGATGGTCACATTAAGTACGTACAGGCGTATGGAGAAATTGTACGTGATAAAAACGGAAACCCATTAAAAGCCATTGGGGTCACCGTTGATGTGACGAAACTCAAATTATCGGAGCTACACCTACAACGTGTTCAGGGTCTTTCCAAGGTGGGGTGGTACGAAGTGGATTTTCTAAAACCTGAAAATTCCAGGGTTTCCGAAGAGTATGCTAAAATCCACAGTTTTATTGAAGGTGATCCTTTTGATCCGGAGAATTATCAAAAGCATGTTCATCCCGATGACCTGTATCTGATTGATCGTTTCAATCATCCGGAGTCACTAGAGGACTGGTCTTTTTTGCGATTCCGAATGATTGATAAGTATGGTACTTTCCATTATTTTGAAAGTCATGGTGAAGTCATGAGGTCACCAGAAGGTGAGGCGATTGGGTATCTTGGTATCGTACAAAATCAAACAGAAAGTGTGCGACTTGAGATGCGGCTTGCCGAGGCTCAAAGGCAAGCCAAGGTTGCCTGGTTTGAAATTGATACGGTGAATCCTTCCAATAATGTCTACTCTGATGAGTTTCTCAAGATGCATGGTAACCCCAGCTTTGAACTAATCTCAGATGGGGAAAAATACATGTCGTTGGTTCATCCGGATGATCATGAAAACTTTGCTCAATTCTTACAATCGGATTTTGAAAAAATAGATCATTTTAAGATTGAATACAGGGTGAAGAATGATGAGGGGGAATATCGAAATCTCCGATCTGTTGCACGGTTGATCGAGGCAAATAAAGGTTTTTCCAGAAGGATCATTGGGACCATACAGGATGTTACAGAGCTTAAAGAAACTGAAAAGCGGCTGAAACTGGCGCAAAAGATTTCCAAGACGGGTTGGTTTGAGTATGATTTGAGAAATTTTGAAAACAGCCGTTTTTCAGAAGAATGGCTAAAGATGCACGATTATTCCGGCTTTCCTGAAAGTGAGCAGGAATACATTGCGAAAGTATTTCCCAAGGAGAGAAAACAAATCCCTGACTCAAAAACATTTATAAAAAGCATGCCTAACGGATGGGAAAACCTTGAATTCAGGATCATGGTTGGTTCCGGTGAAACAAGGTACATCAGCAATACATCTCAGGTCGTTTATGACGGAGATGAACCCATCAAGGTTTTTGGGGTAACGCGTGATGTAACAGAGATGCGTGAAGCACAAAAGGATCTGTTCCAGAGTGAGCGACGATACCGGCTGTTGTCAGAGACCAGTAGGGATATCATCCTTTTGTTGGAAGGAAAGCCAGGGGAAACCAGGATTTCGTACATCTCTGATTCAGTGAAATCAGTACTAGGCTTTGAAAAAGAAGAGCTAATTGGGGTCAAGGCTACTGACTTATTTCATCCTGAGGACCTGGAAGTCTATTTGCGTGACTACAAACCACTTCTTGAAAAAGGGGAGGTTATCAAACCTGAGCTACGCGTAAAAATGAAATCCGGGGAATATTTGTGGACAGAAGCATTAACAAGTCCTTTTATCGATGGATCTCAACCGAAGTTAAGGCTTTCAGTACGAGATATCTCAGACCGAAAAATAGTGGAGGGAGAGCTGGTTAGGTCAAACAACGATTTAACTGCACTCATCAAGGCAACTGAAAACCTGGTCTTTATTATCAATGAAGACCGCGTATTTGAAGGCTTTATCGCCCAAAAAGAAAAAATGGTTATTCCTGTTAGTAAAATAAAGGGAAATCATATTACTGACTTTTGGAAGGGAGCAACAGGGAATAGCATTGTTAAAATCATTGAAACGGCATTCACCCACAAGAAACCTTTTGAGGTTGAATACCAGGAAGGGTCAGAATGGAACAGAGCACGTGCACATCACTATGACGGCTACGATGGTAAGTCAAGGGTATGTGTAGTAATTGAAACAATCACATTACAAAAAAAGGCCGAGGAAGAGTTGAAGAAATCAGTGAGCATGGCTAAAGAGTTGTCCAAAATGCGTACCAATTTCGTGTCGATGGCTTCTCATCAGTTCCGCACTCCTCTGACAGTGATCAAGTCCAATATGCAGCTCATGGAAGCTGCCAAGGTTGATCATCCCATAGCGAAAAAGGTATCTGCCAGGCTTATCAACGAGGTAGACCGCCTGGTGGCCCTTGTAGAGGATATGTTGTTGATTGGTAAGGTCCAGTCAGGCCATATGGAAGCTAAAATGGAGATGGTCAATCTTGTAGACCTAATCGATGATATCGCCAGAGATCTCAATGAAACACAAACTGATGGAAGAAAATTGATCCCCTCCATCCATGGTAAACCTCAGCTGATAAAAGGAGACCCCTCTTTGCTGCGTCATGCCATTCTCAACCTGGCCACCAATGCGTTTAAGTATTCACAAGGCAAGCCAGCTCCACAGCTGTATGTGCGGTTTGATGATCAGATAAAAATTGATGTTCAGGATTTTGGGATCGGTATCAAGGAGGAAGACAAGTCAAGGATTTTCAAGGATTTTTATCGAGCAGAGAATGCCAGAGAATTCAATGGTACAGGGCTGGGACTATCTGTTACCCGAGAGTTTCTCAATTTGAATAATTGCAAAATCGACTTGAAGAGTGAGATAGGGCAGGGTTCTACATTTACAATCATCTTTAACCACGTCAACTGATGGAACCCACCAACCAAAAGACCATTCTTATCGTGGATGATGAGCAGAATATCAGGGAAACACTACAGGACCTCCTGGAGATCCATGGTTACAATACTTTGGTTGCTCCCGATGGTGAAGCGGCCATGTTTGTAGCAGTAAGAGAATTGCCTGACCTGATCATTAGTGATGTAATGATGCCTAAAATGGATGGGTATGAACTGCTGGAGGTTATCCGTTCCTATAAAAAAACCAGGCATATACCCTTTCTCATGCTCACAGCCAAATCCGAAAGTGAGTACATGAGAAAAGGCATGTCAAAAGGAGCCGATGACTACATCATTAAACCTTTTGAGCAATCAGATTTACTTGCCAGTGTCCGATATAGGCTTGAGCATCACAAAGCGCTTGTCGAAGAAGCGAAACTCAATGAGCTAAAACGTATCAAGATGGATCTGCACGATAACCTGCAGCAAACATTGCTTGGGTCTAAAATCATGGCTCAAAAGATCAAAGGCCAGGTGAAAGAACAGGAGGACCTACAAAAAGACATCAACACACTGATCAACAACCTGGACCTTTCATTTATACATCTCAGGAATTTGCTGGATGGAAATCCCACAGAGCGCCTTGAAATACTTGGATTTAAGGAAACCCTGTCACAGCTGGTCAAAAGCTTTAAAAGTTATTCGAATATGGAGGTCAGCTTTAAAGATGACTGGGATATTGAAGTGTCATTACCTGTTGCAGAACAGATCATTCCGGCTTTATCAGAAATATTATCCAATATTATTAAGCATTCGCAGGCTACAAAAATTAGTTTTACTCTATCTCAGCAAAGCAATAAATACATCATTGTAATAACAGACAATGGGGTAGGAATGGATTTAAAAGTTCATCAGAAATCACGTGGCTTATCAAACATCAATGATCGATTAAACCATGTGGGATCTTATATGCTTGATTCTGAGCTGGAAAACGGCACCCGATATGCAATTACTGTAGATATTTAACTACTCATCCAAAACTAAACCCGGGTGCAACCAATCGATTCCACTCCGGATGTTTTTTGATGTATTGAGCAACATACGGACATAAAGGAACCAGTTGCCTTCCTGACTGCTCTACTTCAGCAAGTGTTGCTTTGACCAATGCAGAGGCAATTCCTTTGCCTTCAAGCTCCTTGGGCACCTCTGTATGGGTCAAATAAATCTTGTTGTCTTTTGTTAAGATATACTCAACACGAGGTTTCAATCCGTTGATATGAAACTCATACCTTTTCTGTTCCTCATTATTTATTAGCTGATGATTTTCCAAGTTGTATATTCCTCTTTTTGGAACCAATTTACCAAAAGATCATACAACTAGCCCTTCAGCTTTGCATCAAAAAAATCGATAGTTCTTTTCCATGCCAAAGCAGCTGCCTCTTTATCAAACCTGCCAGTGGTATCATTGTGAAATCCATGATTGGTGTTTGGATAGATATAGGCCTTATATTCTTTGTTATTGGCTTTTAATGCTTTTTCATAGTCAGGCCATCCGGCATTGACGCGTGTATCGAGCTCCGCATATTGCAAGAGGAGAGGAGCCTGTATTTTAGGGACATCGGCAGGATCCGGTTGGCCTCCATAAAAAGGTACGGCCGCCGCCAGGTCAGGAACATTCACGGCCATCATGTTTGAGATCCACCCACCAAAACAAAATCCCACAACACCCACCTTGCCTGTACAGTCCGGATGATCTCTCAGATACTCAAAGGCAGCAATAAAATCCTGCAACATCTCATTTCGATCCCTTTTACTTTGCATTTCCCGTCCCTCGTCATCGGTGCCCGGATAGCCACCAAGAGGGGACAAGGCATCAGGAGAAATGGATAGATAACCTGCCAGTGCAGCTCGTCTTCCCACATCAGCAATGTGGGGGTTAAGTCCGCGATTTTCATGCACCACCACCACACCGGGCAGCTGGCCTTTGGATTCCTTAAGTCTCGATACCTGGGCATCAATGCTTCCACCTCCTTTAGGAGAATTATAACTTATGCTACCAGTGATCAACCTTGGATCATCAGCCTTTACCTGGATATTGTCCTGGTAGTTGGGCATTACGAAACTCATCAGTGCTGGCAGGGTGATGCCGCCAACGGCATACGAGGATAGTCTGTCCATAAAAAGGCGTCGATCTATCCTGTTGTGCGCGTAGTCATCATACAGGTCAAATACTTCCTGACTGATGTCTTCCTTTCTGATATTCTTCATGAGATAATTAGGGTTGTTACGGGTGTATAAGTAATTTAAGCATATCTCATGATAAATCGAAAATGGCTAGTGTAAATCAGGCCAGCGAAAGTTTCCTTTTCCTTCTGTGATTCATGATCCTGATACTAAGTATTCCTATGACTGTAGGTAGTGTCCAGGGAATCAATTGCCATTCATTGGTCAAAATATTGGCCAGGAAACGACTGCCTCCAAAAGCAAAGAATGCCGTGTAAGCAGCAATTCCGGTTGTGATCATCCCTGAGTAATGAACTTTATACCAATCTGGTTGTGAAGATTTCATTTCTCTTACACGCAACAATTCCCTGATGTCCAGTACAGCAAGACTTCCAAAGATGATCATTAGATATTTAGCGCTGGTTTCAACAAAAAACAATCCATAAACCAGTAAGGATCCACCCAGGAGTACAATAGCAATATGAAGGATCAAATACGTTAGCAGGAAAGTGCCTGTGTAAGTCTTCTTTGATTTCATTACGCCGATGGCATACCACAGTGGATTGGCGGTGACAAGACTTAAAAAGCCGAGTAAAAAGGCCAGGTTATACCTTCCGATAGCAAAGTTCTTCACACTCAATAAAAAGGCGGTAATCACTACAGCCCACATACAATAGACGTACCATTTGCCTATGGCAGTATGTAATCCTTTTCGCTTCTGTGCAAACACAGGTATCCAAAACATGATGAGGCTTGCTGTACCTGCAATCACATGAATATAGAATAATGAGTCAATCAGTTTTTCCATTTGTTTTGCTTTTTGTCCAAGATTAGCGGATCAATAAAAGCAAATCAATTTACAGGGGCAGACAGCAAGGAATAGGGATGGTTGACAAGGTTTGTTATCAATGATACTTTAATCCAAGTGGCTTATTGCCGATTTTAGGTCATTGATATAGCTTCTTGAGACGGGAATGGATATTTCACCATCCTTCAATTTCAGCACCAGGCCCTGAGCGTTACCACTGACTTTGTCAACCTTGCGAAGATTTGTGATAAACGATCTATGACACCTGAAAAATATGTGTGAAGGCAAGTTGGTCTGGATAGCGGAAAGAGTGTTTCGGATCAAAGATGTTTTGATGGTGTCATCTGCTTTGTGACGTATGGCCACATAATTATTCTGCGCCTCAAATGCATATATGTCATCCATTTCACAAGAGAAATCCTCCGCATATTGGGAGGGAATACGAATTAGTTTCTTGCTTGTATGCTGGCTTCCAGGCTCCGATAGCTGTATTTCACCCGCTTGTCTGGCAAATCTGCTTGTGTTGCTGTAATAGATGATCAGACCACTCACTGATACGGGAAAAAATCCGATGGCAGCCGTTTTAATAAACAAATTGGAAAAGGCTTTCCAGCTAAAAACCAATTGGCCATCTGTGAGGATCCAAAAGAGCAGGAAATTATAGAGGGTAATCACCACAATGAGTCCAAAAATGAAGACCAACCACTTGCCAAAAGTAAAAGAAGGGGCATCTTGTCTGATCTTCAGTACAAACGTGATAAACAGGTAGTATGTGAAACTTGCTATGAAGGTCGTCAACCCAAACCAGGTGGCCAATAAAACGATATTGCCCTGGTATTGACTCATTCCAAAAGGTTGAAAAAAGTATAGAAACAAACCCACAAAAAGCCCGATGAGTATGTTGGCCCGCACTTCCTGACCTAAGTCACAGTTCCCGGGGAATGGGCTGGACAAAACATCAATGATTCTTTTCGATGCAGTAATAAGGTCCAAGACAATGCTTAATGATTATATAGCTAATTTAACCGCTGGAAGTATTATTCCTTTATTGATTGATTCAAAACTTGAGATTTAATTCCATTACCAAAATTCAGATTACCCAAAGTATGAAAGCATTCAAACTTCTATTGCTCATTGGCCTTTGCCTCCCTAATGTCCTGAAGAGCCAGGACTCCTCTGCCTTCCGTTCCAAATACTATAAGCTTGTAGAGGGATCAGAAAACTCCGGTCGCTACCAGGTCATGTTGAGATCAGACATTGATACTACCTGGTATCGATGGGATCACAGAGGTTATTCATTTGGATTTGATAAGCGGAAAACCCCTATGTATACGCATATTGATGGAATTATCAGCACACCATACATGGTACAGGTGAGGGGAAATGCAGAGGAAAGAAATAAAAAGCGATGGGGGTATCATGTGTTTGAGGGCTACGCAAAAGATGATAGATCAAGGATTACCTTACTCGTCAATAAGCACGAAGAAGAGGGGAAAGCCGTTGCGGAAATGTATTACTATGGCACTGTTTATAACCATTCACCCCAGGCTTACAACTGGTTGAGGATTGGTTCTGATGTCAGACAGCATTCTTATCTTTTTAGTCGCGACAAAGCTATCTTTTATGGCTCACTACAGCTTACCAATGCACTCACGTTGGGGAGAATAGGGAAGGAGGATCTGATGGACACCGAGCCAGCAAAAGACCATGAAAGTGTTGCTGAAGAGAGTGCGAAGTATGTCAACTATGAGTCCCTCAAAAACAGTGAGGACGGCACCATCTTTTATGATAAGGACAATGACATCGTGGTGATAAAAATAAAAGGGGAGTGGCGCCAACTGGAAACCAAACCCCTTCCAAAAAAAGTCAAATATGATTTTTGATGCTTATGGCCAGTATTGAGCAAGTTTCTTTCTTAGGAAAGCTACGCTTCGTTCCAACTGATCCATACCATCCACACCGTCTTCGATGCTGATCCAGCTATCGAATCCTACTCTTTTGAGTTCGGTGAAGATGGCATCGTAGTCATTCAGTCCTTTACCTATTTCACCGTGGGCCAATCGTTTGGCATAACCTTGTGAACCTCCTTCTTCTTTACGAAGATCTTCAATGGTTCCTTCTTTCAGGTATCGATCACTGGCATGCATGGTCACTACTCTGTCTGAGACTTTGTAGAGCAGCTCCAATGGATCTTCTCCCGCGATATAGGTATTACTTGGATCGTAGTTCACACCAAAGTAAGGGTGGTGGATCTTGTCCACAAGCTTACTGAAAATGTCCATTTTCTGGGCAAATTCAGGGTATTCCCAAAAATCATCTTTGTAATGATTTTCAATGATCAGAGTAATGCCATGCTTCTCAGCATAGGGGAGACATTCCTCGATGCTGGAGGCTGCCAGGTCGATCCCCTGGTCAATGGTGAGCTCAGGCCTTCTTTGTCCGGAGAGAACCCGGCAATAGGAACCACCCAACGCATACGTCATGTCGATCCAAAACTTCTGTTTTTGGATCTCTTTCTTTCTGAAGCCTGCATCAGGGTGAGTGAAATCAGGTGAGCAGCACATCATGGGGATTTCCTTGCCGGCATCTTCTACCTGTTTCCTGAATTCAGGCCAGTTTTTTTCATCCTGCATTTCAATAAAACCGGCATACCACTCTAGCCCCTCTATATCAAGGGCAGTGGCCAGTTTGATCCATTCAGAAAGTTTCATGGATCCGTCCTTACATAGGGCTTGCATAAAAGCTTTTGGGAAAGCTGCGAGCTTCGGCATATCAAATAGGTTTTAGTACACTTTTTACAACTTGTTTATCATGCATCTGGGTAAATGCAGTGTGCCACTCGGAAATAGGCCATACACCACCAATGATAGGCTGTACGTCCAACTGTCCCGAGGCTAACAGTGCGATCACTCGCTCCCAAATCGGCCAGTTGTGGCTAAATGATCCCTGAAGGGTTACGTTCTTTTGAACCAGCGGGTCCAGGGAGAAGTCCAAAGGTTTCGGTCCCCATCCAACTTTGGTGATGTGACCATTTGGTCGCACCAACTGAAGGGCAGACTTTAGTGTGGCACTGATCCCTGCCGTATCAATGATCACGTCAGCACCCATGCCGTCTCGCCATTTGGCCCATTCTGTAGCATCACCCACGATAGGCTCGCATCCATAAGCATCCCTGGCAATGTCGAGTCTTTTCTGATCGGATTCCAAACCTGTCACTGCTACTTCGGCACCACACAGACGTGCCATAGCTGCACAAAGCAATCCTATGGTACCGGGACCAATGACAATCACCCGATCACCAGGTTTGATATTGCTATTGTTGACCACGCCATTATAGGCTACGCAGGAAGGTTCTGTAAGACAAGCCTGCTCAAATGCAAGATTATCGGGAACCTTGTGAAGACATCTGGCAGGTACACGCACATATTTAGTCATGGCACCATTCACGCCATAGCCAAATCCTTTACGGGTGGGGTCCAGGTTGTAAAGGCCAATTTTCGACATCGGATTGTTTTGGTCAATGACCGCGGCTGTTTCGCTCACCACCCGGTCTCCAACATTCCATCCAACTACCCGGTCGCCTTTTTCGGCAATGGTTCCGCCGAATTCATGACCCAATACTACCGGATAATTCACCGGCCAGCTATGCGATGAGGTCCACTGATGAAGGTCACTACCGCAAACCCCTACATTGGCTACTTCCAACAATACATCTTCGTCGCCGATGCTGGGTTTTTCTATTTCTCTTAGGTCAACAGATCCTTTCTCAGGAGCGTAGTTGACAACTGCTGAAATACTCATTTCTTTTTGTGTTTATATGTTTCTTACTTTCCTACAGGCACGTCGTCGTAGGAATGGATTTTTTCGCAGATCAGTCGAAGGGATGCCTCCAGATTTCCATCTGCTGTTTTAAATGCGTCAGCATCTACAGTTAGGGGAGCTCCAAGCACCACTAGGGGAGCACCATACTCCGGACACTGGATGGCCTGCTCAAGGCTAAGACCTCCTACAGCCTGTACTGGAACATTCACAGCAGCAACAATTTCTTTTAGCTCGTCTAGAGGGCTGGGCATTCTCTTACCTGCAGCAGCAATGCCTCGTCGCTCATCATATCCTATGTGATGAATGATATAGCCACAACCCAGGTCTTCAAGGCGTTTAGCACCATCGATCATGTTGGGATAAGCCAGGTTGTCACCCATTACACTACCCCCAAAATCTTTACCTGCCTGTACCACACACTTAATGGTCTCTTCATGAGCCTGTGCCATCACCACTACGTGGGTAGCACCTGCTTTAAACATCATTTCAGCTTCCAGATAACCACCATCCATGGTCTTAAGGTCAGCTACAATGGGAACATCAGGAAATGCTTCTCTTAGTCTACGCACGCCGTGCAGGCCTTCCGCCAGGATCATGGGTGTACCAGCTTCCAGCCAGTCCACACCGGCTCGCATGGCCATGTGAGCGGTTTCCAATGCTTCGTCCATATCAATAATATCCAGCGATATCTGTACAATAGGTTTCATTTGGTAAGGGTATATGTTTTGTAAATAAAGTCGTGAAAGTAAGAAAAATTATAGGAGTTTAAGTTACCTGAAAAGGGAAAATTGAGCGCTTATCAATTATAGAATTTCAGAATAGTCCTATGGACGAAAAATGTCGTATTACAAAGTTACAGGATTCGTTACTTAACAGGTGATCTTTATTCAATCAATTATGAGTGATTTATTTCTTAGGGGAATTCATGTGGTTGCTGAAGTCACCCAGTCGATCAGTATTGATCAATCCAACTCCCATTGACAATAAGAAATCCCACGCTTCCGACGTATCCGGAGCAGCCCATAGCCGAACGATCTTTCCCTGATCATTTGCCTTATTGATCATATCCTTTAGTTTTTTCCGCTCCTTCCGGTCTACCTTTCCTGTCCCGTCCCACGAAAGGTGATTGTTATAGTTATCACTAATCACAGGCATCACCGATACAGGATATCCCTTCTCCAGGTCAGCAGGTCTGCCGTCCAGACCTGCTAATTTCTCCTGGTCTTGTAAAAGCTGGGTAATGGGACGGTTCCCACTGATAAATATTTTGACTGGTTTTTCAGGTTGGTCTTTTCCGTTTTCACCGACAATAGACAGCATGGACTCATATTTTTTTAGTACCTCTTTCAGTTTTACATATGTTTGGTCGGCATCAGTCTTGAAATCTATCATGAGGTAGAAAAATTCGTTATAACCCGGATAGACCCTTCCACTGTTTTGTTGAACCCTTTGTTGTAATGGGATCAGGTAGAGATCTTCAAGAGTGGGTGTATGGCTCCAATTTTCAGGCGCATCATGCACCACATACAATTCATTGTGCATGAGATGTACATCCGCTTCCACAGAGGTAAACCCATGAGAGAGGGCCTCGAACAAGGGCTTGTCATGTTCATAGTCATTGTGAGCATGGGCCTGAGGAATGGGGTTTTGAGCAACTAATCCCAGCGGTAGTATCAGTAAGAGGTATTTGATAAGGTGCATTTTTTGGTTGATCATGTTGTTGAAAACGGAACTTAACAAAAACAAAACAGCTTTGCAATGTTATGATTTTAAGATTTGTTAACAGAAAAATCCAATATTTTAACACTTAATTGATATATAATTCACAACACTGTCCGAAATTTGCCGTTGAGAAATAAAGTTGTCTTTCCAGATGAATAATTGGACAAAATAATCGGATGGGAATAGTATTTAATGATACGTAAACCGTAGTATTAAAATAAACAGCCGAATGGACAGGCATACTTTTTATTGTTTATTAAGGATTATATAGAACGGACAAAATGAGAAGACAAGTCAAAAACGAAACGTACATTTTAAAGAAAGCAACTGACCTTGTTTCAGAAGAATTTGGGGTTGAGAAAAATGCACTGAAACTTTCATATAAGCAGAAGAACGGTATTTTTTACACTTTCGAATTTACTTCAAAGGAGAAAGCATATATGGAAATGCATAAGCCATCCTATCATGTCACCATGAATGTGGCAGGTATCCCGATGGATATATACAGGAATTAAATCAATAGTTATACAGCGTATATTAAGGCTGTTGGAATGTGCATATCATGTGTATTCCGACAGCCTTTTTTAATTCCGGGTTTTTGTGAGCGACTAAAAATGTGATAAAATGGGTGGGGCAGGGTGATCAAAAGCCAATTGTCTTATTCCGATATTTTTGTAGCCTTTCCTGCGGTCTGTTGAAATTATCTGCAAAGAGCTGATTAACCGGAAAATCAGACAGGCAAAATCTACCACATGCAGAACTAATCCAAATCATTACCTAAGTAAAATTTTAAAATATGCATATTTTGATTTCCATATTTAGGAACTTAGTCGGGTTGACTGAGGTTTGAATTCAGAAATTGTAAGGAATGCCAGAAAACGTAAGCACCATTTTAGCGCAAAGTGAACTTGAGCCGAAGCTCATCGAAGAGATCTCCACAATTGGTCGGATGAAAAAAGCCAAAGAAGGACAGGTAGTGATCAGTCCGGATGACCAGACTGATGAGATTCCCATTGTTTTGACAGGCTTACTCAAAGTGCTGAGGCAGGATGAAAATGGAGATGAGATATTCCTCTATTACCTGGAAGGGGGTGAGACTTGTGCCATGTCTATCACCTGTTGTATCGAAGGCAGGAGAGCAACCTATAAAGTAATTGCCGAGGAAGATTCCACGCTGTGGATGATCCCAATGACCTATATGGACTCATGGATTGTCAGATACCCATCATTCCGACGTTTTGTTTTCAATGCCTATCAGCTGAGATTTGAAGAAATGCTTGTCGCCATCGACAGTATAGCATTTCATAAAATGGATGAACGGTTGCTTAAATATCTGTTAGATACCAAACAAGCCAAGGGTACCTTTGAGATCAATAAAACCCATGAGCAAATCGCTAAAGAGCTGAATACTTCCAGGGTTGTGATATCCCGCCTGCTGAAGCAACTTGAAAAAGACGGAAGGATAGAACAACATCGCAACAAAATAGAGATCCTTTAATGCTGTGTGACAATTGTTACATCACTGAGATTGTGTAAATTCTACCTTTGGATTTTTGCATGATCTTATGAGACAGCTTCGGAAATTCCTACCTGTATTACAATGGTTACCCTATTATAAGCACACATATCTAAACGGTGACTTATCAGCTGGATTCACTGTTGGCGTCTTACTGATCCCACAGGGAATGGCCTATGCGTTGATTGCCGGTTTACCACCGGTCTACGGACTTTATGCCTCCATTGTTCCCCAGGTCATTTATGCACTCTTTGGTACCTCCAGACAACTTTCTGTGGCTCCGGTCGCCATGGATTCTTTGCTCGTGGCAGCAGGAGTTTCGGTGATGGCTACTGAGGGTACCGAGGCATACATTGGATTCGCCATTCTGTTGGCCTTTTTCATGGGTTTGTTTCAACTTCTGTTAGGGGTATTCCGCATGGGTTTTATCACCAATCTATTGTCAAAACCTGTAATCAGTGGATTTACCTCCGCAGCTGCACTGATCATTGGCTTAAACCAACTCAAATATTTACTTGGTATCGAGTTAGAAAAGAGCAATAGAGTGTATGAAATTCTTTGGTATACCATCCAAAGACTAGATGAAACACATTGGTTAACGCTAGTCATCGGGGTGCTAGGAATTGTAGTGATTTACGGGTTAAAACAGATTAGCCGGAAAGCACCAGGAGCCCTTGCCGCGGTGGTAATCGGGATAGTCCTGGTATACACAATGAATTTGCATGAAAAAGGAGTGGATATTGTTAAGGCTATACCTCAGGGCTTACCAGCATTTACATTTCCTGATTTTAGTTTGGGACGATGGGGAGAACTGGTCCCGCTGGCACTCACGATTTCAGTGGTGGCATTTATGGAAGCCTATTCTGTAGCCAAAGCGCTGGAAACCAGAAAAAAGGATCACCAGGTAGATGCCAACCAGGAATTAATAGGTCTGGGAGCTGCTAACTTAGTCGGATCGCTGTTTCAGGCGTACCCGGTCACAGGTGGATTTTCCCGCTCAGCAGTAAACTTTGAGTCAGGAGCCAACACGCCATTAGCTTCCGTATTTAGTGCGGCTCTTGTAGTCGTCACTTTACTTTTTTTAACACCCTTGTTTTATTTTCTACCCACATCGATACTGGCTTCCGTAATCATGGTGGCCATTGTAAACCTGGTGGATATGAAGTATGCTATGCGACTCTTTAAAGAGGACAAGATGGCATTTGTCCTGCTTATGGTCACCTTCCTGGTCACCATCAGCTTTAGCATGGTGCCGGGTATCATCTCAGGTGTGGTCCTTTCCATACTGATCTTACTCTATCACATGGCGTATCCTCATATTGCCGTTTTGGGTCGTATCAAGGGGCAAACTGTATTTCGAAATGTGAAACGATTTTCGGACCTGGAGATATGGAAGGATAAATTGATCATGCGTGTAGATGCTCCGGTCACATTCATCAACATCCAATATATCAGGGATTATATCCTCCGGGAAGTGGGTAGCAACCCGCAGATCAGGCAGGTGGTTATCGATGCCTCTGCGATTAGTCACGTGGATGCATCAGCAGTACAGGGGATCATTGAATTGATCAAAACCCTTAAAGACCGGGAAATTAGATTTTTTATTGCGGAAGTGGTGGGACCCGTGAGGGATTCTATGTTCAAAACACGTCTAATGGAAGAAATCGGGTTTGAAAATATTTATCTTACGTTAAATGATGCCCTTGAATCTGAAGGAAAATTGGCAAATAGAAGAAGGGCGAGAGCAGTCCAGCACAATGATTGATAAAAAAGATATGTGTCATTAGAAATTTTGAATTCAATAAACGATTGTGAGTGTAACTATTGTTACATCTATGATTGGTTTTGAACCGTAATATTGAAGTAAAGAATTGAAAGAAAAGTAACATATGAAAATAGAACAGATTTATACCGGATGTCTTGCACAGGGCGCTTACTATATAGAGAGTGATGGTGAAGCAGCCATCATTGATCCATTGAGGGAATCAAAACCCTATATTGAGAAGGCCAGTCAGGAAGGTGCTAAGATCAAATATATCTTTGAGACGCATTTTCATGCTGATTTTGTCTCCGGTCACGTAGATCTGGCGGACAAGACAGGAGCAACGATCATTTATGGTCCCAAGGCACAAGCCTCGTTCCAGTTTCATGAATCCAAAGACGGTGAGATATTTCAATTAGGTAAGATAAAGATCAAAGTGCTCCACACACCAGGACATACCATGGAGAGCGCTACCTACCTGCTTTTTGATGAAAAAGGTAAAGAACATGCCATTTTCAGTGGGGACACCCTGTTTATTGGTGATGTCGGTCGTCCGGACCTCGCACAGAAAGGTGACCTGACCCAGGATGATCTGGCCGGGTTTTTATTTGATAGTTTGCGTAATAAAATCATGCCGCTTCCTGATTCGGTCATTGTATATCCGGCACATGGTGCTGGCTCTGCCTGTGGAAAGAACATGAGTAAAGAAACCACTGACACCCTGGGCAATCAAAAGAAAACAAACTACGCCCTGAGGGCCAACATGACCAAAGAAGAGTTTATCAAAGAAGTCACAGAAGGCTTATTGCCACCCCCTCAATATTTTGCTCAGAATGTGGCTTTGAATAAGTCGGAAACTCAGGGCATTGATGAAGTTTTGAAAAAGGGGAAAGTGGCCCTGGATGTTGAAACCTTTGAGGCCATGGCCAACCATGAAGGAGCTTTGGTGTTAGACACCCGAAAACAGGAAGAATTTTCAAAAGATCACATTCCTAACTCCATCTTTATTGGCATTGATGGTGATTTTGCTCCCTGGGTGGGTGCTTTAATCCCGGACCTGCAGCAGCCAATCATCTTTCTTTCTCCTGAAGGAAGAGAAGAGGAAGTGGTCACCAGGTTATCCAGGGTGGGCTATGACAATACCCTTGGATACCTGAAAGGTGGGATTGACGCCTGGAAAGCAACTGGTAAGGAAACGGACCAGGTCAAGTCCATCGAAGCAAAGGATTTCGCGCTAGCGTATCAGACGGGTGGTATCAACGTGCTTGATGTCCGAAAACCCAGTGAATATGAAGCTGAGCATGTGGACCATGCCCAGAGCTTCCCACTGGATTACATCAGCAAAAACATGGATGAAATAGATCAGGGCAAAGCTTACCATATTCATTGTGCCGGAGGATATCGCTCCATGATCGCTGCCTCCATACTCAAGTCCAGGGGATTTCACAATGTTGTGGACGTGAAAGGCGGAATGAAGGAAATTGCTAAAACAGCCATACCTAAGACAGAATTTGTTTGTACCTCAAATTAGTAGTGTTATAGATTGATTGAAAAAAAGGTCGTCTCGTAAATTAGAAGAGACGGCCTTTTATCATTTTGTATCACTACACAAAAAAAGGATGCCCTTTTGAGGCACCCTTCTTTCACCACTATTTTACTTCGATATCTCCTGATTTCAATTTGCTGACCCAGAGCTCAAGATCTTTGCGTTCCCTGGGGGAATTGCCAAAACTACTCCTGAATTTTTGATACTCTTTCCTAAAAATCTCAGGGTAGTGCCTGATTTTGCTCAAAATGAGCTTGCTATACTCTAACTGACTCATCTTTCTATATTTTTAATTTTGAAAATCAATAAATTCTAGAAAATCACTTTTTGAATCTTATCCTGTGGTATGGATTTGCTACCCTGAAGGATTGCATATCTGTCCGTCACTGCTACCACTACGGCATCTTTTGTTGTGAATCTTTCGTAATGATTCTTATAGACTAATTGAACCGATCTGCCGAAAATCTTTCCAATGGTAACTGCTGTTGTTAGCTTTCGCCTGATCCTTTCAATTTTGTTGCTTTTTTTCCTCACTACTTTAGGAGATGACATGAATTTCACATCTCCTGCCTCTTGTATTACGCTACTTGACATTTGCTAATTTGAATTAATTGGAAATAAGATTTGATGTGAATACCTAATACATCCGGTTAATCCAATAGCTTGAAAGAATGATAAAGAATGTAGAGTTTTGACCTTGTATTTGGTGTGTCAGTACTGAATTGGCTGACAAATGCGACCTTTTCAATTGATAAGAGTACTATTTCAGTTTCTGACCTTTTTCTCAGATTCTGAACTACAGTCCGAATCTCCATTGGTAAGATAGTGGACTCTTTAACATCAACCGATTCAGTTTTTTCTGCAGCTGAAGCAGGAGAAACAAAGAAAATGATAGCAAGAATGATCAGACATGTTGACTGAACCCCGATACCGTTATTACTTGTCGAACCTGCTTTCGGATACATTTTTAAAAAGAGTATTATTTAGTCTTTTACGATTAGAATTGAAAGCTGTTGCATAAAAAATGCTTATATCTTCAACAAGCTATGTTACCACCAACAATTCCAAAACGGGACAGTTTACCTGATATGGATATACATTCAGCATTGTCAGAGCGTCCTTACTACAATAAATATTCAAGAAAGTTCGAACACTACTACGACGTCTACCATACCAATGTTGAAAAAATAGATAGTATCATTATCAGTAGTCTGAAAAAAGGCTATCAACCCCAGGAGGTCTTGGTTACGCTTGATCGTGTTTGGAGTGAATGTATTCAACGAGAAGATGACTATCGGGGACCCAATGGTGATCCGTTGAACTCACACAAAGCTGCATTTGAGCTTTACCTTAGAAATGTGCTTCGCAAGATTCTTGTTTTCGACGCGTTTGACAGGATTTTCTCAGAGATATAAGAGAATAGCCAAAATACTATTTTTGATTATATCTGAATCTGCTTCTGTTTCCCACAATCTCTATTTAGCGGCTTGGTTTGTTTGACCTATATCATATTGTGTATTGATGCTTCTCATAATTAGCCGATGATGGTCTCCTTAAATTGACAGCAATAAACGATACTGAGGATCTAAATCTTTAATCATGACTACACAACTTAAAGAAAAGCTGATTTCAGAGGCGAATAATCTCATCTCAGAAGCTAAAAATGAACTTGCACGGCCGGAAGAAGATGTTGTTACCTATACCGTCTGCGAAAAGGCCTATACAGCTGTAAGAAAATTCCTGATGCATTACCTGGAAGATAAAGAAATCGAACTCCCCGGTGATCATACATTCAACGAGTTGATTGAGCTATGCCAAAAACACAATTCTGCACTAAGGAAAATTGACTTTGAGCCAATGCTTGAATTCCGGGATAAAGAAGATATCTGGGCAGATATGAGTATCGCCAATATCTATGTGAATCTCGCCGAGAAAACAAAAAAAACAGTGCAATAAGTCAAACTAATTAACAAAGGCATGGGCAAGAATAACACCTTTAAATATCCTGGCAAACGTGTAGCCCTGGATGGGAATACGGCTGCGATTATGTGTGAACGGGAGTCTACAGACGCTGCAGGGGCGTATCCTATTACACCATCTACCCAAATGGGGGAATACTGGGCTGAAGAAGCTGCTAAAGGTCACCTGAATATTTCAGGCAGACCTTTAATATTTATAGAGCCTGAGGGTGAACATGCAGCTGCGGGAGTAACAGCAGGGTTGTCCATGACAGGACTCAGAGCGGCCAATTTTTCTTCCGGTCAGGGGATTGCATACATGCATGAGTCACTCTATGCTGCCGTTGGTAAGCGACTGACTTATATCCTGAATATAGGTGCCCGTGCCATGACCAAGTCCACATTAAATGTGCATGCAGGTCACGATGATTACCATGCCATCGACGATACAGGATTTTTCCAGATGTTCGCCAAGAATGCACAACATGTGGCAGACCTGAATATCATTGCCCATAAAATTGCGGAGCTGGCACTAAATCCGGGTATTGTCGCACAAGATGGATTCCTTACCACCCACCTCATTGAATCGCTCATGATCCCTGAAAGGGAACTCATCGAAGAGTTTCTGGGACGACCGGACGATATCATCAATACTCCTACAGGGGCTCAGAAAATCATTTACGGTAACAAAAGAAGAAGAATTCCGGAGCTGTGGGATGTAGATAATCCTGTGATGGCTGGTATAGTTCAAAATCAGGATGCCTACATGCAAAGTGTGGCTGCCCAACGTCCATTCTTCTTCGATCATATCAAAGACCTTGCTGAAGATGCCTTTAGGGATTATTATGAGCTGACTGGTAGGAAATTCAGCCGGGTCATGACTTACAAAGTAGAAGATGCCGACTATCTCATCGTTGGTCAGGGTAGTGTAATCCCCAGTGCCGAGGTAGTGGCCGATTATCTCCGCAAAACCAGAAAAATCAAAGTTGGTGTAGTCAATCTGGTGATGTTCAGGCCCTTTCCGGCAGACCTGATTACCAAAGTGCTGAAAGGAAGAAAAGGGATAGTGGTGCTGGAAAGGCTGGATCAGCCATTAGCAGGAGATTTACCGCTTATTCGTGAGATCCGTTCTGCATTGAACAAAGCCCAGGAAAATGGTGTAGCCAGAAAAGATAAGCCGTACCCGGAACTGGAAACATATAAACAAGGGGAGATGCCGCCACTCTATTCCGGTAGTTTCGGAATGGGAAGCAGGGACCTTCAACCGGAGGGTTTGATTGGAGCTATCGAAAACATGCTTCCGGATGGTGCACACAAAAGGCTTTTTTACCTATCTATAGATTTTCTTCGTAAAAATGCTTTCACGCCTAAACAGGAGATCTATCAGCAGACCATCAAAGATGCTTATCCTGAGATAGACAAACTTTCTGTCAGAGGATCTGAAAATCCAAACCTGATGCCAGAAGGAGCCATTACTGTCCGATTCCACTCTGTAGGTGGATGGGGTGCTATCACCACGGGTAAAAACCTCGCCATGACCCTTTTTGATCTGTTAGGCTATCATATCAAGGCCAATCCAAAATACGGATCAGAGAAAAAAGGTCAACCGACGACTTATTACCTAAGTGCCGCACCGGAGCCTATCCGCATCAACTGTGAATATTACTACGTGGATGTGGTACTTTCTCCAGACCCAAATGTGTTTAAGCATACCAATGCCCTTGCCGGTCTTAAGGAAGGCGGTGTATTCATCATCCAAAGTGATCAGGAAACACCAGAGCAGGTATGGGAAAGCATTCCTAAAAACTATCAAAAGATCATCATAGACAGAAAGATCAAAATCTTTTACATCGATGGGTTTAAGATAGCACGTGAAGAGGCCACAGATCCAGAATTGCAATTGAGGATGCAGGGTATTGCCTTTCAGGGGGCCTTCTTCGCGGCTTCTCCCGTGATGAAACAGGCCGGACTCAATGATAAAACCTTGTTGAAAGCCATTGAAGATCAGCTGGAACATAAATTCGGTTCCAAAGGTCGACGTGTGGTGGAAGACAATTTGCGGGTCGTGAAACGAGGTTTCACCGAGGTAACAGAAATCAAAGACAAACAGATCACGGAAGAAAAAAGGAAAATCTCCGTAAATGGTGAGATCTCTCTTCCGGTGATGCTCAAAGATGCGCCACAGAGTAAAGCACCACTGACCGACGTGCACAGGTTCTGGGAACAAACCGGAAACTTCTACGCGCGTGGTATGGGTAATGACAACATCACGGATCCTTTCATTGGTCTGAGTGCCATGCCGGCAGTGTCTTCCTTGTTTAGAGACATGACAGGGATACGCTTTGAGCATCCGGAATTTATCCCTGAAAATTGTACTGCCTGTGGTAGCTGCTATACCGTATGTCCCGACACGGCCATTCCTGGATTAGTCAGTGACTTCGGTGATGTGATGGACACCGTGGTGAAACGCGTGAAGAAAAGTCATGACAAGGTTGAGGTATTGCCTAAGGCTGTCAGGACACTGGAAACAAAACTGCGATCGCTCATCAATGAAAACACCAATGGTGGGGGTGCTGCAATGGGTGATTTCCTGGATGAAGCCATCGAGCAAACAGTTGCTTCAGCCAATGGCAATGCCGCAAAATACCAGGAAGAATTTGACTGGTTTAAAGAGGAGCTGGGTGATTTCAAGTTTGCTATTACCAAGCCATACTATAACAACCTGGAGAAGAAAAATACCAACAGTGGTGGATTGTTTAGCATCACCATCAATCCTTACACTTGCAAAGGTTGTAACGAATGTGTGGCGGTGTGCGATGACGATGCCCTGAGGACAGTTACCCAAACAGATAAATCCATTGAACAGCTCCGAAAAAACTGGGATTTCTGGACCGATCTTCCTACCACACCGGCTAAATTTAGTCGAATAGACGACCTGGAAGAAAAGATCGGAGCTCTGGACACCATGCTACTCAATAAAGCAGCGTATCAAAGCTTCGTCAGTGGAGATGGCGCCTGCCTGGGATGTTCTGAAAAGACAGTAGTACACCTTTTTGTAGCCACAGTGGAATCACTGATGCAACCCAGGATTAAAAAACATGTCCAGTATCTCGACGAATTGATCAGCAAGCTTGAAAGCCATGTGCAGATGAAGTTGGTCAAAACCATCGATGTGACAGATTCTGATGCCATCAGCCAGGTGATAGGAGAGCTGAAGGATGCTGACCTCACAATGGGTGCTATTTCAAGCCGTCTGGAGGCCCTCAAAGGAACCCATCCGGTGGATCAGGAATGGCTAAGAGATACGACCAGGCTTTTAACTCAGCTGAAAGACCTGAAATGGAAATATACGGAAGGTACCACAGGGCGTGGCCGTTCTTACATGGGAATGACTAACGCCACTGGGTGTACCTCAGTATGGGGCAGTACTTATCCATTCAATCCATATCCATTCCCATGGGCCAATCACCTGTTCCAGGATTCACCATCTTTAGCGATGGGGATTTTCGAAGGCCACATGGCCAAGATGGCCGAAGGGTTTAAAGCCATTCGTAAGGCAGAACTGGAGCTGGAGGGAAAATACAATAAAGAAGAGCAACGGGATTTCTTCACCTATTTCAACTGGCATCAGTTTACCGATGAAGAGTGGAAGCTTTGCCCACCGGTGGTAGCACTGGGTGGTGACGGCGCCATGTACGACATCGGCTTCCAGAACCTGTCCAGGGCCATGGCCTCTGGCAAACCAATCAAAGTAATTGTAGTGGATACCCAGGTTTATTCCAATACGGGTGGACAGGCCTGTACCTCCGGCTTCATTGGTCAGATCTCTGACATGGCCCAGTATGGCAAAGCGATACAAGGAAAAGATGAGCCGCGCAAAGAGATTGGTCTGATAGCCATGGCACACCGCAATACGTACGTGATGCAGGGCACCATTTCCAATCCAACCCACATGATTGAGGGCTTTATCGATGGCCTGATGGCCCGAAGACCTGCCTTGTTCAACCTCTACACCTCTTGTCAGCCAGAACATGGTATCGGAGATGATAAAGGCCATGAGCAGGCTAAACTGGCTGTTGAATCCAGGGCATATCCGGTCTTTAAGTATGATCCTGAGGTGAGCAAGAAAGCGGCCGAATGTTTCGATCTGTCAGGAAACCCTGCCATGGATCAGGACTGGCCTACATATAACCTGAAATACATTCAAAACGGGCAGGAAAAGTCGATGGAACTGAAGATGACCTTTGCTGATTTTGCCCTGACCGAGGCACGCTTTAGAAAGCACTTCCGAAAAGCCCCAAGAGACAGCTGGAATGAAAACATGGTGCTATTGGCCGACTTTCTGAATATGGATGCTGATGAGCGGGAAGGTAAGTTCCCTTATATCTGGGCCGTAGACAGGAAGAAAACACTCAGCCGTGTGATGGTAGCGGAAAAGATTGTAGAATCTTGTGAGGAGCGACGTGATTTCTGGATCATGTTGAAAGACCTGGCCGGTGTAAAAGACACCCCGGACGAAAAATCAGAAGATGTAGAAGCACGTATCAGGAAAGAGCTGGTAACCAAAATGGCTCAAAAACTGATGATGATGGCTGAAGGTGGAGATGTGGAATTACCGGATAAAATAGAAGTTCCGGCGCCTCAGGTGAGTGCTGAAGCACCGGCAGCCAAAGAACAGACTCCTACAGCAAATGGGGAGTATATGGCTCCCTGGCTGGATACGGAAGATTGCTCTTCTTGCGATGAATGCATCAATTTGAACCCTCAGATCTTTGCTTACAATGAAAATAAGAAGGCCTACATCAAGAATCCGAAGGGTGGACCTTATTCTGATATCGTGAGGGCTGCTGAAAAATGTACTACTCAGGTGATACACCCGGGATTACCGGCCGATAAAAGCGAGAAGGATATTGAGAAGTGGATCAAAAGAGGAGAGAAATTCAACTGATGCTGTGCTGACCCTTCATCGACATACGTTCAAGCATGGGGTTCATCCTCCTGAAAACAAGGATGATACCAATGGTTTGCCCATCCGCAGGTTTCCTTTTTCTCCTTTGATCATTTTACCGGTAGTGCAACACCTTGGGGCACCATCAAAATTATTGGTGAAAGAAGGGCAAGAGGTGACACGTGGTCAATTGCTGGCTGAAGCTGATGGTTATATGTCCGTGCCCTTACACGCTCCGGTGACCGGTAAGATCAGGAAAATTGCCAATGTGCCTACTATTTCGGGTAAGATGGTTCCAGGCATCTACCTCGAAGCATCACCCTCGTCTACTCAGGAATTGGTTGAGGGAGATGGTATTGACCCTGATACAGCCACACCTGAAGAGATCCTGGCTGGCGTGCAAAATGCAGGTATTGTGGGGCTCGGTGGAGCTGCTTTTCCTACGCATGCCAAGCTTAAGATCCCGGAAGGTAAACGCTGCGACGACCTCATCATCAATGGCATAGAGTGTGAACCCTACCTGACGACTGATCATCGGGTGATGCTTGAACAATCAGATGATATCTACATGGGTATCAGATATTTATTAAAATCAACAGGAGCCAAAAGAGCCATCATAGGCATTGAGGCGAACAAGCAGGACGCGGCAGATTTTCTTTCGGCTCGGTTGCCGGATGATTTGCCTGTTTCTATTGAAGTGGTACCGGTAAAATACCCTCAGGGTGCTGAAAAGATGCTGATTACTGCTTTATTAGGAAAAGAGGTGCCTTCAGGTGGGCTCCCCATCGATGTGCATGCGGTAGTAGTGAATGTAGCCACCACAGCCGAGATCGGTCGGTTGCTCCCTCATGGCAGAGGCATCCAGGAGCGTGTCATCACCATTACAGGGCCAGGGGTAAATAAAAAAGGAAATTATCTGATTCCCATTGGAACTCCCTTACGGTACGTCCTGGATCAGGTGGATATCAATGGCAGGATCAGCGAGGTGTATATGGGAGGACCTATGATGGGAGTAGCCGTTTCTAACCTGGATATATCCATCGTTAAGGGCACTTCAGGTATTGTGGTCTTTACCGATCAGGAAGTGTCGCGACCCGACAGGATTTATCCATGTATCAAGTGTGGAGCTTGTGTAGATGCTTGTCCACTTTCTTTAAACCCCTCAAAATTGGGCATCCTGGCCAAGTTTGAAGCATTTGACGAAATGGCTAAAGCATACCACCTGATGGATTGCTTTGAATGTGGTTCGTGTGCATACGTCTGCCCTTCACACATTCCACTGGTTCAATATTTCCGGTTGTCGAAATCCATGGTTAGAAAACGAAAAGCCAGCTAATGTCAGTACAAACCCTCAATATCAGCACGAGTCCACACCTCACCAAAGGGTTGAGTACCGAAACGATCATGTTTCATGTGGTCCTGGCGATGTTGCCCATGGTATTTTTCGCCATTTATTCGTTTGGATTCAATGCGGCTCTCGTCATATTTACTGCGGTAGCCTCATGTGTCCTTACAGAACACGTCCTTTGTAAGATATCGAAGAAACCTACCACCATCGGAGACTGGTCTGCAACCATCACGGGGATCCTACTTGGTCTGACGCTTCCACCGATCTTTCCGGTCTGGATGACATTCCTGGGTGGGGTGATTGCCATCGCCATGGGCAAGTTCCTTTTTGGAGGTCTGGGATACAATGCCTTCAATCCTGCACTTGTGGGCAGGGCCATACTACAGGCTGCTTTTCCAGTCGCTATCACTACCTGGTATGGCGCATTTCAACTGGACCGGTTTACCACCATAAATTCCTCTGTGCTTGCTTTTCCATTCACCGAACCTATAGTGGATGGGACTACCGGAGCAACACCATTGTCCGCTTTTAAGTTTGACGGTATCACCACCGATGCTACCGAGCTGGCCTTTGGTGTGGTCAGTGGTTCGGCAGGAGAAACCTCAGCTATCCTGATCATTCTTGGGGGATTGTATCTAATCAGGAGGGGATTTATGAACTGGAGAATCCCTGTGGCTATCCTGGTTACCGTGTTCGTGTTCAGTGGATTGCTCTTCTGGATAGACCCCGTAAAATACCCTTCACCCTTATTTATGTTATTCTCCGGAGGACTGATGTTGGGTGCTGTATTTATGGCTACAGATATGGTGGCCTCACCGATCACCTCATTGGGTGTAGTGCTCTATGGTGTGCTCATTGGTGCACTGGTAGTGGTGATACGTATCTGGGGTGGATTACCGGAAGGGGTGATGTATGCGATTCTTTTAGGAAATGCGATATCCCCGCATATCGACCGGTTGATACGGTATCGGGTTTATGGAACCTCTAAAGTGCAAGGTCATGAGTAAGGAAGCCGTCAAACCAACATCCAACAGCTTCATCATGCTACGTGCCATGGTGGGTATAGGGATTCTGTGTGGTTTTCTTATCGTCGTCGCTTATGAGGGCACATTGCCCAGGGTGCAGCGACTCAAAGCCGAAGCGCTGGAAGCAGCTATCTTTAAGGTGATACCTGGGATCACGCAAACAAAGACTTTTATGTGGGATGGAGAATCATTCGTACCTGCGAAAGAAGGGGATGACCCAAGGGTGTACGCGGGATTTGATGATTCCGGTGAGTTGATAGGTGTGGCCATTGAGGCTAGCGGACAAGGATATGCGGATATTATACGGATCTTGTATGGATATGATCCCCAGAAGCAGCAGATCATTGGTTTTTATGTGCTGGAAAGCAAAGAGACCCCAGGTCTGGGAGACAAGATTGAGAAAGATGAAAGCTTCCTTGATAACTTCATCGCCATGGATGTGTCACTTACTGACGCGGGAGCAATAGCTAATCCCATCGTACCCGTGAAGAGTGGCGCCAAGCAAAACGACTGGGAAGTGGATGGTATTACCGGTGCCACGATTTCTTCAAGAGCTATCGGGAATATCCTGGCGGAAAGTACAGCCCTCTGGATGCCAAGAATTTTCAATCATACATCGGCATTTAATGTGGAAATGTAATGAGTACCGGGACTAACCATACAGAAACAAAAAGTACAGACGAGTTCATCAAAGGACTGTGGAATGAAAATCCGGTTTTCGTCCAGGTGCTGGGTATGTGCCCGGTACTGGCTGTGTCCAATACTGCAGAAAATGCACTTGCCATGGGCCTGGCGACCGCTTTTGTCTTGCTGATGTCGAATACCCTGGTGTCGCTACTACGCAATTTTATTCCCAAGGAAGTCAGGATAGCCTCCTTTATCCTCATCATCGCCACCTTCGTCACCATAACCGATTATGCCATACAGGCCATCAGTGTAGATCTTCACAAGAGTCTGGGAGCATTCATTTCCCTGATTGTGGTTAATTGCCTGATCCTGAGTAGGGCGGAAGCCTTTGCTTCAAAGAACACATTGGGTAAATCCATGATGGATGCATTGGGCATGGGACTGGGCTTTCTGTTTGCCCTTTTCTGCCTGGGAGCCGTGAGGGAAATACTGGGGAATGGGACCTTCTTTGGTCTGGCCCTGTTTCCGGACACGTTCCAGGAGTGGATCGTCATGATATTACCTGCCGGGGGCTTCTTTACCCTGGCCTTGTGGCTACTCATTTTCAATCTCATCAAACAAAGAAAGGAGGCAACAGCATGAATCAGGAATCACTTGGTCAAATCTTTATCAATGCCTGCCTGGTCAACAATTTTGTCCTGGCATATTTCCTGGGTATTTGTCCTTTCCTGGGCGTTTCGGGGAAACTAGGTACTGCTACCAAGATGGGGGGTGCCGTGATGTTTGTCATGCTGATCAGCTCTATGTGTGCCTATGGGATCCATGCGTTGCTGGTGGCCGTAGATGCGGAATTCCTGCAACTCATCAGCTACATTGTAGTGATAGCTTCTACCGTACAGCTCGTGGAAATGTTTATCAAGAAGATGAGCCCCACCTTGTTTAAGGCACTGGGTATTTTTCTTCCGCTGATCACCACGAATTGTGCCATTCTGGGACTGGCCTTGTTTCAAACCAACAAGGGTTACGATTTTATCCAGAGCATCGTGTATGCTTTGGGAGCGGGTGCAGGGTTTACATTGGCCCTGGTACTTATAGCCGGCTTTAGAGAACAGCTGGAGTATGCAGAAGTTCCGAAAGTGATCCGGGGTACGATACTGACCCTGGTCATCGCAGGAATCTTGTCTTTGACATTTATGGGCTTTTCAGGATTGGGAACACAATGATAGAAAAATACCTGATCGGCATATTGACCATCCCTGCTATCATGATTGGCTGGGTGGGTATACAACGACTTTGGAGCAAAGTCTTCACAGAGCATCCTCATGATGGCGATGTACTGGCAGGAAGATCGGACTGTGGCAGTTGTGGCTGTGCCACCCCATGTTCGGTTAAATCGATTAAAAACAACAAAATTTAAATGTAATGGCACATCTATCAGATTACGATACCGGGAAACAATATTTTGCCGTAGTCAAGAAAACCCGACGGCTAAGCCCTGAAGACAGTGATGAAGTGCGTGAAATCATACTGGAGGTCAAAGACCCTGCTTTTACCTGTGAGGTGGATCAGAGTTTTGGTGTCCTCGTGAGGACCACCGATAACTTTGGGAATAACCTTCATCATCGCCTGTATAGCGTGGCAGATCTACCATCTAAGCATAGTGGTAAGACGCGGATAACCATGATGGTAAAGCGTTGCAATTTCTTAGATCCATTCAGTGGAGAACAAGAGGAAGGAATTGCTTCAAACTACCTGTGTGACCGAAAAGTAGGAGATGAGATCACCATCACCGGACCTTACGAGTTGGCATTTAAAGTTCCGGAAGAGAAAGATGCGAATCTGATACTGATTGGTATGGGTACTGGCATCGCTCCATTCCGGGCATTTATCAAACACATCTACAAAAATGTGAAGGATTTCCACGGTAGGATCCTGCTTTTCTACGGTGCTAAAAGTGGTTTGGAGTTGTTCTACCTAAACGACCAGGAAGACGATCTGATCAACTATTATGACAAAGAGACCTTCAAGGCCGTGCATGCTTTCAGTCCCCGGCCGCTATGGAATGATCCAATCATACTTGACCAGGCCATCGAAGATCGAGCTGAAGAGATCGTGGAGATGCTTTCTTATCTAAATACTTATATCTATATCGCTGGATATGAGAAAGTCAAAGACAATTTAGAAAAGGCATTCTCCAATATCATGGGAGAAGAAAAATGGAAGACGCGAAAGGCAGAATTGATTGCTGGAAAGAAATGGGCTGAAGTAATTTATTGATATGTCTGTCATCATTGCCATATTGGTTCTGGGAGGGCTCACGCTCTTATTGGCTGTCATGCTGGTGATCGCCAATAAGAAGCTCTATGTCTATGAAGACCCACGCATCGATGTGGTTGAAGGCATGCTGCCTCATGCCAATTGCGGTGCCTGTGGATACCCTGGTTGCAGGCCATTTGCTGAAGCATTGGTGGGAGGTAAAATCCTGCCTGGTAAATGTACGGTAAGCTCCAGCGAAGGAGTGGAATCCATTGCAGAATACCTGGGTGTGGCATTAGGTGCTGAGGAGAAACAGGTGGCACGCCTGGCATGCGCCGGAGGAACCAATGTAGCTCGTAATAAAGCGAAATATAAGGGAATGGAGACCTGCCAGGCAGCTTCACTGGTGTCGGGAGGTGGAAAAGGTTGCTTCTGGGGATGCCTGGGATTCGGTGATTGCGAGGCTGTATGTGATTTCGATGCCATCCACATGGATGAACATGGGTTGCCGGTGGTAGATGAAGACAAATGCACTGCCTGTGGTGATTGTGTGGAAGTATGCCCCAAAGACCTGTTTTCCATTCAGCCTATCAATAACCGATTATGGGTAGCCTGCAAAAACCTGGAAGCAGGGGATGAGATCCTGGAAGATTGCCAGGTGGCTTGCACAGCCTGTGGAAGATGTGCCATGGACGCGCCCGGTAACCTGATCACCATGGAAAACAACCTGCCGGTGATCCACTATGGGGTCGATGAGCTCACCAGGGACCCAATTCAAAGATGTCCAACCGGCGCCATCGTCTGGCTGGACCAAAAGCTGGGAGCTATCAAGGGTAGAGAAAGTAAACCTGTGATACGGAAAAGTGAAAGAGAAATTGGTTTTTCTTAGATAACCGATTGATACAACTCTCATTTTGTGATGACATTTATCACCCAAAAAACCTCCGGGAAGCTGTTAATTAGCAGGAAAAGAAAGACATAAACAATGAGTGATACCACTCAAACATTAGCTAAACCCACCTCATCCACAACTGGTGTGAAAGAAGCGATTGTGGAGATTGTCAGCGATTCTGGTGAGGGTGCACAAAAGTGCGGCCAGTCCCTGGGAAAAATCTCAGCCAGAATGGGCAATGGGGTTTGGACCGTAGAAATCATACCTGCCGAAATACAACCGCCAGCCCGGTCCAGGGAAGGTGCTTCAGGAATCCGCGTCAGGATTGGTCAGGAGGAAATTACGAATATGGGTGACCAGGCACATCTGGTCGTGGCCCTCAATGAGCAGGTCCTTTTTGGAAGGATTGAACAAAATGCTTACAAAGCAGGCACATATCTCCTCATAGACAACAAGTGGGCAGAACATACCTCTCCCGACATTCGAAGGGGTTATCTGGATGCAATATTGAGATTCAAAAAGCTAGGTTATATCATCCATGAAATCCCTATCGAAAAGGAATGTTTAAAGCTTGTGAGCGATGCCAGAAGAGGAAAAAACATGTGGGTGCTGGGTTTGCTGTGCTATATCTATGATCGTGATATGGATTTGGCTACCGAGCAGGTGAAGTCAATCTTTCAAAAGAAGACAGATGAAGTCATCCGCAAAAACCTGGACCTACTGAATGCGGGTTATCAGTGGGCAGAGCAAAATCTGGAGCTACATTTCCCAATCCCAGCCAGGCAGATAGATGAAGAGATTGTGGTGATGAATGGAAATGAAGCCATTAGCCTTGGGGTGATGGCAGCAGGAATGGAAGTTTGTTCTATGTATCCAATCACTCCGGCTACCTCGGCCACGCATGGCATGGCTGAGACCATACAGTCTGCCGGGGGGATTATTCACCAGGCGGAAGATGAAATTGCAGCCATTGGTTTTGCTATCGGGGCTTCCTATGCGGGTAAGACTGCCGTGACAATTACCTCTGGACCTGGTATAGCCTTAAAGACAGAGTTCATCGGGCTTGCCAGCATGGCGGAGATTCCTTTGGTGATCATTGATGTTCAGCGAGGTGGTCCTTCTACAGGACTCCCAACGAAGGTAGAGCAGGGCGACCTGCTAGCAGTCTTGTATGGTACTCCGGGAGATGCCCCTAAATTTATTTTGGCACCCTCTACCATCGAAGAATGCTTTCATTATGTGATCCTGGCCAGGAAGCTGGCAGAAGCCTTCAGGATCCCTGTCTTTGTTTTGTCTGATGCCAACCTGGCAACCGGGGTACAACCTTTTAAGCGACCGAAGATTAAGGAGGAATGGTTTGCTTCAGAACTGGATCAACATCCCTGGGATACAGATATCCGACCCTATGAATGGGATGAGGATACGGGAATTAGTAAACGTCCCATTCCCGGTCAAAAGGGAGGCGTATACACACTTACAGGACTGGCACATGATGAAGGAAGTCGGGTGGCTTACGATTCTTCTATCAACCAAAGGGCCATGGAAGCCCGAAGCAGAAAGCTGGCCACACTAAAGGACACATTAAAACCACCTAAAATCCATGGAGATCCATCCGGTGACCTGTTACTTGTAGGCTGGGGATCTACACGAGGAGCGATTGAAGAAGCTGTGAGTCGTGCCCGGGAAAAAGGTGCCTCAGTAAGCTGTGTACAACTGCATTTTCTCAATCCACTGGAGCCGGGATTAAAAGAGATCTTTCAACGATTCAAACAAGTGATGACTGTAGAGATCAATTATAGTGATACGCTTGGTCATCCGCACATCACTGAGGAAAATCGTCGGTATGCACAGCTGGCCTGGTACCTGAGAGCTCAGACCCTTGTTGACATTGACTGTTTCAGTCATGTATTTGGTCAACCGATGAGTCCATTCAGAATCCTCAAAATGTTAGAAGAAAAATTAGATAAGAAATTAATCGACTGAGTTATGATAGCTGTTAACCCGGATGCATGTGAGATGGTTATACCTGATGGAATATTCCGTCTGGAAGACTATACCAGCAGTAAAGCCAGGTGGTGTTCTGGTTGTGGGGCTCATTCCATACTGAATGCCGTCAAACTGCTCTGTAAAGAAGAACAGCTACCACCCGAAAAGACCGTATTTGTTTCCGGGATTGGTTGTAGTGGCAGATTTCCGCACTACATGAAGACTTATGGCTTTCATGGATTACACGGACGCGCATTTCCGGTAGCCAGCGGGGTTAAATTTCGCAGGCCAGATCTGCATGTATTTGTGATCACCGGAGATGGTGATTGCTGCTCGATAGGTGCAGGCCACTGGGTACATGCCATCCGCTACAACATGAAGATGGTGGCCTTGTTGTTCGATAATTCCATCTATGGATTAACAAAAAAGCAGACCTCACCGACAAGTCCGATGGGCACGATGACCAATACCCATCCAACCGGGTCTGTATTGCCACCTATCAATCCCATACAGTCCACGTTAGGGCTACCCAACGTGTCGTTTGTTGCACAGACGGTAGACTGGAAGCCAGCACACCTGCAAGCCACGATTCAAAAAGCATATGAACATCCGGGACTGGCTTTTGTGCGGATCGTCCAGCGTTGTCCCGTCTTCATGCACGACACTTATGAGCCCACAGTGAAAGATCCGGACGCCATTACAGTCCTGAATCATGAAAAAGGAATTAAACTCTCTGAGAAAGAGCTGATGAAGTTCAGACATGTAATAGAACATGATCCTGCAGACATTGTGAAAGCCAGAGAGGTGGCTGAATTGGTGAAGAAAACACTCCCGATCGGACTGTTTTACCAAAACAAAGAAGCAGTAAGGTACGATGAATATGGAGCCCACAACATGGGAATCTCCATCCCCGACAGAATGAAAGCAATTGATCATCTAATGGACCGGTATGCTGTCTGAAGAAGTGCAAATAGAGAAAGAAGCTCAATCGCCTGTATTCACCATAAAGACAGGTACAGGTGAAGCTGGGTTGAGCCCCAGTCAATTTTGGGAGCAATTGCGACACTATTATCGTACAGCAAGTCTGCCCAAAGGTTACAAACATCAAAAGCTGGTGTCTGTTTTCCAATCTGTACTTGGCAAGGAAGTAGCTGGAAAGACTGCAATAGGCTCTCAATCGTTCTTTCAGATCCTTGATGAGGAAGTGGCAGAATACCAGACCCATATCAATGAATTGTTCAAACAGAAATCAAATGATCTCATCACAGCTCTTCAAGAGCTCCTCCAGGTAAATGAGAGTCCACAGTCAATTGGAGAAGTTTATGATTTTGCAGCAGAAGTCATTGCCTTCGATAAGCTTTCCGGATTGATTCCGGAGACAGAAGGCAAGCAACTGACCAAATCCAGGAGTAAACGGCTAGTCAGCGTACTGGAAAAATTACAGCAGGGATTGAAGTACCTTGAAGGAGAAATGGCCACAGTGATATCAGCTGAAACGACTAAGGTGGATGCAAAGGTTTTGTCACATTGCCAGGTCATCAGTTCAAAAGACGATCTCTTTTCAGGAATCGAACAATCCATCCTCGAGCAGATAGCTCAGTTTATTGAGCTGATCAAAGCTTTCAGAGTTGCAACATTAGAAGTGGACAATACCTACAAAGAAGATATCCATAATGATTATTTTGAACACTTCTCCTGGTACCAGCTGACATCGGAGGAAAGGCAATTGTTTCATCCATTCATTGTGGTAGCTGAGCATGAATATGTCGTCAAGCGACTGGATGTGTATTCCAGGCTGCTATCCACAAACTGGCCGATTAATTTTTTTATACTCAACAGTCAGGTGACAAGCCCGGCTGATGAAAAGGTAAGCTGGGAAGATGCTGCTCACCGATATCGACAGGAGCTGTCCATGTTTACCATCGCTCACAGGAATGTATATACTTTCCAATCCACCCTGGTAAATCGCGATGTCCTGCTTAAAGGGACCCGATCCTGTTTTCAGTCGACTGGTCCGGCGATGGTTCATATTCTGTATGATGAAAAGGATAAATTGATTAGTAATGCCGGTACCGCCAGCAGGTATTTTCCAATCATCAATTACGATCCGGGAGCTGATCCTAAAGCAGGACCTCGACTTGGACTGGAAGGAAATGATCAGCCAATAAAAGACTGGCCGGAGTATGAGTTGGTCATCGATGAAGGAATAGGGGATTCAACTTCTTTGCAGCTCCCATTTACTTATGCGGATTACAAAGCCCTGTTTCCAGCAAAGGTCAATGAGCTCTTGATCATTCCAACGGATTTTTACTCCGACCCACACCTGATTGCCTTGCATGAATATCTTGCCCTGGATACCGTTAAACTGATAGGTAAGGTTCCATTCATTCTATTAACTGATAAAGATGGTAACCTTTTCAAAGCGGCTGTACCTAATGTATGGGTAGTCTCTTGCCAGGAAAGATTGGATTTTTGGCAGTTTCTCCGTGAAATGGCTAGGGTAGAAGGTGAAATAAAGGAGGCAGAAGAACCAAAGGCTACTCCTGATAATAACCTGGTTGCTGCACTCAGGCAGAAGCATGAGCAAGAGATCCGTCTACTCAAGGATAATGCCGTTAAACAAGCTGCAGAAAAACTTCTGGGAGTCCTTCTTAGAGATAAGTAGGGTGTTTGATTTACTGAGATTTATTCATAATAGAAAATAGTTGTGTGTACGAGCACACCCAGGCTTATTAGTTGATGTGTTCGAACACATAAATATACGGTATTCAGTGGATTGTTTTAATATCCAAATTCGAATAATATCCTGTTTATACCCAGTTACTTCCATTTATCTATTTTTGCCGATTCCAACAAGATTTTGAATGTGAAAAAATTCATTGGAGTCCTTATTGTTTTTGTATCATTTCAATCGCAGGCACAGAAGGACTCATCCTATTACCACGTAAACATACCAATTGAAGGGGCGATTACAGCAGCCGGATTCGTTACGACGACCATCCTGTTTAAAAGACTTTTCAGAATCGCTTCAATGAGTGAGAATGATGTGCTTGCCCTGGATATCAATGATATCAACAGGTTTGACAGGCCTGTTGCCCGGTTTGATCCTGTGGGCTATGACACCAGTCAGAAACTTTCAGACCTGTCGATGAACCTTTCTACTGCACTGCCTTTTTTCCTGTTGATCGATAAGAAAGTGCGACAGGATTGGGGTGAGTATTTGGTCCTTTACCTGGAGTCGCAAATGATCAATACCTCGATTTACCAGGCTGGTGCCTTCAGCTTTCGAAGACCTCGTCCGCTTACTTACAACAATGAAGTGGATATGGAAGTCCGAACAGGTGAACAACGCAGCAATTCCTTCTTCAGTGGGCATGTTTCCACAGCCGCCACTGCTACCTTTTTCATGACCAAAGTGTATACAGATTATCATGGAATTACAGGCTGGAATCGTATAGCATTCTACGGAGCTGCTTCGGTGCCTCCGTTATTCGTAGGCTATCACCGGATGCATGCTGGCAAGCACTTCCGGACAGATGTGTTGCTTGGCTTCGTGATCGGTGCAGTGAATGGGATACTCATCCCACATCTGCATGACAGCATGCGGGGGAAGAAAAAGCAGAAGCCCAGGGTGGAGTTTTAGATTATAAGTAGAATGACTGCTACTTAAAGGGACAATTATTCTAAGAATCCCGAAATGAACTTCTTATAGCTGTTTTGAATTAAAATGAATAATTAGAGTCATCCCATGACTCTAATGGAATAACAAAAAGGTAAGATAAAAATGCCGGAATCTATTCTTGACGAGATCCTCCGGAGGCCTTCTACAAAGAAGCCGCTGCTAGATAGGCTGAGGAATGATCCGACAGAAGTCAGGAAAGCCATTGAGCTTGCATTGAGTGACAAACATCCTCAGGGGTGGCGGGCTGCATGGGTCCTCAAAGACATCATAAAAGATGAGGACGCACGCCTGGCACCTTATCTCGATCAAATGATTGCCAATCTTCCAGGTCGAAAGGATGGGCATCAGCGGGAGCTTATTCATCTTGTTAACAAATACACCCTTTCTGATGAACAGGAGGGAATGCTATTTGACGCTTGCCTGGGTATATGGTCATCTATCAGGAAATCTCCCTCAGTTAGGATATTGGCATTTAAAAAGCTGATAGCTATTATTAGGAAATATCCGGAGTTGATCCATGAACTAAGCCACGTAATGGATGACGAATACTCAGAGACACTTTCACCGGCTGTAAAACGGATCTATTTCCGGTCGCAGAATGAATTGTTGTCCTTTAAAAAGTAGTCATAGGATGACTTCTTCCTAAAGGACAATTACCTGCGAAACTCGAAATGAAATTCTTATGGCAGTTTTGATAATAAGAGTTATCCAATGACTCTAATCTGAAGTCACCTTATGACTTCTTAAACACCCCGGGATCTACCGACCAGGGGTCTTCAGGCCAACGATGTTTCGGATATCGTCTTTTTAGCTCTTTTCTCACCTCAAAATAGGTGTCATTCCAAAAACTTCGAAGATCTGCTGTCCGTTGCACAGGCTTAAATCCGGGGGATAATAAATCCAGCAATACTTCCTGTTTGCCATTGTTGATGGTGGGAGTGTCAGCCAGCCCGAAGAGCTCCTGCAGACGAACACTCAGTATAGGTGGCTCTCCATTTTCCCGATACTTCAGCTTGATTTGACTACCACCTGGCACCGTGATTTTTACAGGAGCCAAACTATCCAGCAGTTGCTGCTTGTCATACTCAAGCATGTGTTGAAAGACATTTCTGAGATTAAGCTTTTTCAGGTCTTCCGACGTACGAACATTTTCGAGATAAGGCTCCAACCAGGTATCAGCCGATGCCAATAGGGTTGATGTGGTAACTTCTGGCCAGGATTCGTTGGGATTCCATATCCGAAGGGATGACACACGCAGTTGCCATTGTATAACCTCATCACTGAAGTCCAGCAGCTGTTTACCTTCTTTTTTGACAGCATCCAAAATGGCAGATTTGATGTTGGCTGGGTCCGGATTGCTCAATGGCTTGCTCTGCAACACGATACTTCCAATCGATAAGTCCTTTGTCGCGATCAATCCTCCCTTTCGGGTATCCCAGGTGATCATTTCTCTTTCCTTTACCCGAATGGCAAGATCTTTTGGATTTAGAGGAGCAGCCAGATGTATCTTACCCAGACCATCCCGGGCATTGAGGTGGGCGACTGCCAGCCAGGGTTCATGGGCCAGGTCGTCCCGATGGCCAGCCACTGCATACCTTCCGTTTGCTAGCTGGAATTGGGCATTGTTTCCTGGTCGGGCACTGGCAATCCGTTCCGGATAAGCCATACTCAGCACAAATCCAACCTCATAGGGGTCTACCGGACCATCTGAGGGTTCCACCTTAAGGAGGTCCCGATAGCTATTGGCTACTTGCTCTATATGGCTCATCCGGCCTCCCTTGCGATTTTCAGACCGAAAACGATGCAGTGTTTCAACCCGGACTGATAAATCAATTCCCGCATCTGGCATAGGGTCACGCTCTTCGATCAACGCAGCTACGTCTGCTGCCAGGGGAGCTAATCCCATTTCATCAGCTTCCAACAACATATGTGCAATCCGGGGATGGCAGGGGAGCTGTTGAATTCTTTTCCCATGCTCGGTGATCCTGTTGTCCTCCAATGCTTCAAGCTCATGCAGAAGTTCCCTGGCAGAAGCCACATGGCCGCCTGGAGGTGGATTGAGCCATTTCAGGTCGTTGGCATCGGTGATTCCCCAGTTGGCCAACTCCAGCACAAGACTACTCAAATCAGCGTCCAACAACTCAGGGGTGCTAAAATCCTGTAGATGTGCATGCGTAGCCTGGGTCCACATCCTGTAACATACCCCCGGAGATAAGCGACCAGCGCGTCCGGCTCGTTGGTCGGCAGTGTCTTTGGTTACAGGCAAAGTAACGAGACGTGAGAGGCCGGAACCGGGATCAAAGGTTGCTTTGCGGATAAACCCTGAATCTACCACAACCTTAATGCCTTCAATAGTAAGACTGGTTTCAGCGATTGAGGTTGCTAACACAATTTTACGGCGGCCATTTTTATCCGGGAAGATGGCTGCGAGTTGTTTGTTTTGAGGCAGCTGACCAAATAAGGGATGTATGGCTACCTGTGGCAGCTCTTTTTTCAGTAACTCCTCACATTTACGGATCTCTCCTTCACCAGGAAAGAAGGCCAGAATATCACCGGATTGTTCCCGAAAGGCCTGCAGGATAACTCGTGCGGCCAATTCTGGGATCATATATTGATCCGTTTCACCTGTGTATTGGATCGAGACAGGGTATTGCTTTCCCTGACTTACCACAGCAGGGGCTTTGAGCAAGGTCTCCAGCTCCGGCATGTTGAGCGTGGCTGACATGACCAGAAGTCGAAGGTCCGTACGGAGGACTTGTTGTGCTTCCAGTGAAAGTGCCAGAGCTAAATCAGCATGCAAGCTGCGCTCATGAAATTCATCAAAAATAACCAGACCGACCCCTTCGAGGGCGTTATCTGACTGCAGCATTCGGGTGAGAATTCCCTCTGTCACAACTTCAATCTTTGTTTGCTCGGAAACACGTGTCTCAAAACGGATTCGATAGCCAACTGTTTGCCCGACCGGCTCATCCAGAAGTTGTGCCATCCGGTAAGCAATTGAGCGAGCTGCCAACCGGCGAGGTTCTAGTAAAATGATTTTTTGTCCTTCCAGCCATTTTTCTTCAAATAATGCCAGCGGTAGAATCGTACTCTTACCTGCTCCGGGTGGTGCATTGACAATCAGCCGGTTTCCTGATGCCAGTTTAGATTTTACCTCATCAATAATTTCTGTGATGGGTAGGTCGACCTGAAAGGGTTTGAATGACAATGGGAGAGAAGGATTAGTACACCGCGAAATTAAAAGGATGTGTTTGAAATTAAATCCTATTCAGGCTTTAAATAATGCGGTTGCCTGGATGTGTGGTATCATAACCATCAACTTAAGGGTTGATTATCCGATAGAGCTTGACTTGACAGAATAAAAAAAACAGGCCGCTCCTATGGAGCTAACTATGATCATATCAATAAATCTACAAACAGGCCGTCCCTCCGGGACTGTTTTCGTACTATGTAAGGCTTCAATGATGATCTACCTATCAAAGTATAAATATCACATTTAAGTCTGGTAGCCCTCTCAGCATACGGGCGTTTAACTTAAGCACATGAGAGTCGAACAAGCCGTGAGGCAGACAAGAAGGATTCGTAGCTCTGAGAGAAGATTAATGGTTAGAAAGGAAGCCCCAGCGGGGCGCCCTGTTTGTAGAGATTTTTATCTAATAGTGTGATTAGCCCTGTAGGGGCGTCCTCATATTGCTTTGTTAAATCTTAAACAAAATGCAGGTGCTCTAGTGTTGCCTTACCTATTATGGAGTTGTGTAGGAGCGCCTATTTACTTGTTGTGCAGTGGCTTAGAAGAATGAACCAAACACAATGATTTCTGCCAGCTGCTCGGAGTCATCCTCCAGAGTGATTTCCAGGTTGGATAGTTTGCTTTCGACCTTTTTTTCAACTGTTTTTAGTCCAATGAATGAGTAAACCAATGTTGCGTCTTCCGGAACTTCCAGCTTGTACTCTCCCTTTGAGTTGGTAAGGGCAGCCAGGTCAGTTCCTTTTATTTGGATGGTAACACCCTCGAGGGTTTTGCCATTTTGATCTTTAACCACACCGCTCACAACGACGTCAGCAGATGCCTGATATGACAATTGCAACAGAGCCATTACAATCACCATTTTCGTAGCAGTACTTTTAATAAACCTCATATACCAGCTTTCAATTACAATGCAAAGTAAGGGTAAAATTGAATTAAATTCAATTTCTCACCCTATTAAATATGGTATTCGCAAAATTACGATGTGTTTTTTGTACGCTCGCACATACCAACATGACTGAAACCCTATAGAAATAAAATATTGCAAAATGCATTTCTCGCGAAAGGTCTATAAACCTTATGTATTTGTTGATTAATGTTTATTTTCGAAAACCCACATTTCCCAAACTCATCAACTCTGAGTCATGAATGCCCCATCACACAATAAAAGGAATAACCGCAGAGACTTTTTGATAAAAGCAGGGTTATTGGTTGGAGGATTACACTATGGACAAGTAGCTCCAGCCTTTAATATCATTAATAGAAAAAGCCTCCCCGATGAAATCATTGGACATGGAGAATTTCGATACAAGGTGGATAAAAACTGGTGTCAGGCCAATGCTGCATCTACTCCGGTCACCAACTGCCATGAAATGGTTGAAGATCGGCAGGGCAGACTAATCTTACTCACCGATCATCCGAAAAACAACATCATCATCTTTGATAAATCCGGTAAGGTACTTACCTCATGGACGCTGAACCTGAAAATGGGCCATGGCCTTACGATTCACGATGAGAACGGCAAGGAGTTTCTATACATCACTGATGGCAGTGCAGGAGAGGTGTACAAAACGACATTGGATGGGAGAGTAGTATTACAGCTACCACGACCCGACAAACTGGGGATATATGAAACGTGTGACAAATATCGTCCTACGGAAACGGCCATAGGACCAAATGGGGATATCTATGTTGCTGACGGATATGGCTCTCAGTATATCCTTAGGTTTGACTGGAAGGGTAACTATCTGGACAAGTTTGGAGGTAGTAGTTTCCAGGATAAAAAGAGATTCAAGGAAGCTCATGGAATAGCGCTCGATAATAGGGATAATCAGAATCCCACCTTACTGGTTACTGCGAGGATCAAAAATACCTTTAAGCGATTCACGTTGGATGGAGAACATTTGGAAGATATCTATTTGCCAGGCGCCTATATCAGCAGACCTGTCATTCATGGTGAAACATTGTATTCCGGGGTATGTTTTGGAATGACCAGACACGATTTTAATCTACAAAACAACCTGGGGTTTGTGACCATTCTCAACAAGGAAGGCAGGGTGGTTTCCAACCCCGGAGGTACCCGACCCAAATACAAAGACGGTCATCTGATGCCACTCTTTCAGGACCAGCCCATCTTCAAACATTGCCATGATGTGTGTGTAGATCGGGATGAAAACTTGTATGTGTGCCAGTGGAAGGCGGATGGTGTTTACCCATACAAACTACATCGTATTTGATTGAAATTGATCAGTTTTTTGTAGAAAATCCTGTTTTGTTTAATTAAAGTATTACTTCTTTAAGTAATGGTATATTTTACTATATATCAATGAGTTATGAGGTTTTGTTAAAGTGGAAAGGGTCCGACCGGACAGTCATTAGATAATCCTAAAGGTATGAAGGATTACCTGGCTTTTTAAATCAGCAAGTCATTGGATGGCTCTTTCTAAAGATGAGAAGTCTTAAGGTTTTGGGAGTTGGGTTTAAAAATGAAATCTGCCTGAAGTTGTTATTGCAGTCATCCGACGACTGCTATGACTAACTCGCCTTGCCCAGCTCCCTGGTGACCTTATTTCTTACCCAAAGCCCAAAGACAAACAACCAGAGAATAGTTGTCTCAAGTAGAAATACAAGGGGAGGCCATACCCACTTAAGTGTCAGAAAATAAATGATTAAAACTCCTTCTACGATCCAGATATACAGGCCAATCTTTGTGAGCAGAGGATAAGGGAGAGGCAGGTTAAAAGTATCACGGATAATCCACCCCAGCAGCGCAAAAAAGAGTACCGCATGTGCGATGTGGAAATACCCGGTCCATTCGGTTAGGCCAGGCGTATGCGTAGGAACCAGGGCAATCAGCAAAGCAATAATTCCGGTACCTACCAGAATCACAAGGTTTCGGCTTGAAGTAGTAAAGCCATATAAAATGAATGTGGCCCCAAAAAGGATCAAAATTGTTACAAACAAGAACTGCATTTCTGAATAATAATAGGTACTGATAGACGGCATCAACACCTTGTCTGCACCTACAAGGAGCATACCAAGGGGTAATACAATTGGCAGTATAAAAGCCAGGAGGCCAAGGGCAATCCTTAGCACTTGTTTTGGGATAGGGGTTTTCATAATAGCTAAAGATAGTTGTTTTGAATAACACAACGGATGAGTAGCCGCAATGAATTATCAACATTGATAACCCACTTATTATATCCAATACTTCTTACCCATTTTATTGCCCGAAAGTAACCCGATAATGGAAGCCCCAAATCCCAAAAACATCGAAGGAACTGTCTCTATAGGAAAGAGCTCGAACAATATATATGTTCCCAGGCCACATGACATGGACAGCCAGGCACCCATTGGTTTTTGACTATTGCCATGAAACAAAGCTGCATACAGAGGCACCAATATCGAAACCATACCCAGGATAGATGATTGACTTACCAGGTGATAAATGCTCTCACTCATCAAGGCCAGCACTGTGGCAAGGATCGACACAATGACAACAGATATCCTGCTTAATCTTAACAATTGACTATCCGAACTATCCGGATAGAGTACCGGTTTCAGCAGATTTTCTGCCAGGAGGGAAGAAGGCGCCAGAAGCGCCCCACTACAGGTACTGAAAATAGCCGAAGTCAAAGCTCCATAAAACAACACCTGTAACCACATGGGTGTATATTGAGCGATCATGGTCATCAGTGCATGTTGGGTATTGTCTGCAACAAGCTCCGGACTGAGTTGAAAGACCATGAGTCCAAGCAAAAGTGGTAGCATGGCAAATAACAGATACAGTGATGCTCCCAGATAGGTGGATCGCACCGCGATAGACTCAGATCGTGCTGCATTGGCTCGTTGAAAGATATCCTGTGAGGCCAATGATCCCAGCCCCAGTGCACACCAGGCCGCTACGTAGTCCATCCAGGAGACGTCCGGATGACGTACCGGAACAAAGTCAAAGAAATAGGGATTGTCAGACTGAAACAAGGTAGACGGATCCACCATATTGAAAAGAAAGAGGGTGATAAATACGAGCCCAACAATGATGATGACACTCTGAATAAAGTCAGTGATAGACACAGACCACATACCTCCGGCTGTGGTGTATGCCATCACAAGGACCGCGCTGATTAGGCGTCCCATGGTTTCATCCAAACCAAAAATGGTGTGGAATAGGATACCCAGAGCGATAATCTGTGCTGCCGCATAGCCAAAGAAAGAAAGTATCATCAGCGCACTGGACAGTCGCTCGATTTTTGGTCCATACACATTGCGAAAAAGGTCTCCCAGGGTCAGGATGTTTTTGCGGTAGAGCGGACGTACAAAAATGAGTGCAAAGAGTATCAGGCAAAGAAATCCCCCAAAAGGATCTTCTATCACACCAAGAAGTCCATGCTGGATAAACTCAGAGGATGCGCCAAGAACCGTTTCTGACCCATACCAAAAAGCGAAGAGCGCCGATGCATTGAGTATCAGGGGTAACCTACGGCTCGTAGATAAAAAATCGGATGAAGAATGGATGAACCTGGATGCTAAAACTCCGATGACTACCGTGATGAGTAAGTAGAGGATGATCCAAAACCCAAGATTCATGGCAGAAAACTACAAAGTATTTAGCTATTTTAGGATTGGTTATATGTGTGGTGTTATCACAAGTTGTGAATTAACCTTAAACAACTACTTTAACTTAAGAACATGGAAAAGCTTAGCTATGCTAAAGAATATGCGAAACTGTCTCGAGAGCTGGTATATATGCAGGAGTGGATCAAAAGCCAGGGACACAAGGTTGTTGTAATCTTTGAAGGGAGGGATGCCTCAGGAAAAGGTGGTACCATCAAGCGAATACTGGAGCCATTAAATCCACGGGTATGCAAAGTAGTGGCTCTGGGGGTGCCTACTGAAAGGGAAAAAACCCAGTGGTATTTTCAACGATATGTCAAACATCTGCCAGCAGCTGGTGAAATGGTCCTCTTTGACCGGAGCTGGTACAACAGAGCCGGCGTTGAAAAGGTCATGGGGTTTTGTACTCAGGAGGAATATGAAGAGTTTCTGCGGTCGTGTCCTGAGTTTGAACGAATGATTATCCGGTCGGGGATCATCCTGATAAAATACTGGTTTTCTGTCAGTGATGAGGTCCAGGAGCTCAGGTTCAAAGAACGGATTGAAAACCCGGTAAAAAGATGGAAATTTAGTCCTATGGACCTGAAATCCAGGGAAAAGTGGTTGGAGTACTCCAAAGCCAAAGATGAGATGTTTGCCTATACAGACACTAAGCAATCGCCCTGGTTTGTGGTAAATGGAGACAATAAACGCAAAGCCAGACTCAACTGCATTGCGCATTTGCTTACCATGGTCCCCTATGAAAAAACGAAGTATAGGAAGATTCAATTACCACCATTGCCCAACGACCATGAATACCTGAGACCACCCGTAGATTATCAAACGTTTGTTCCGGAAAAATTTTAGATCGCCCAAAGTTTGACGGCTCCGGTTAAAAGTCAATAACTGCACAATCGTTTGCTTTCTAAAGCACCTTATTTTAATCTAATCTTGAGAGCCAATTAACTTAGGTACAGAAGCGTTAAAAATGAAGCTTGTACTCTCATCAGGTGGAGTATCACGTAAATTACCATACATACATGTCGAATTATTTCGTGTTTTACGTACACATTTGCAGTTATACATTAAAAGCATGAGATATATCCTTCTGATCTTCGTTTCAATCTCCTTATTTACATCCTATGGACAGACCGGTGTGAAAGGGAAACTTATGGATATCTCAGCAGGAGAGGCTTTGCCATTTGCCAGTGTGGCTGTTTACCAGGCTGGTGATAGCACTTTGGCTGGAGGCGCGGTATCTACTTTTGACGGTTCGTTCGTGATCATAGACATCAAACCAGGTACCTATTACCTCAAGGCCCATTTCATGGGCTTTGATGAGCAAACTATCGAAAATATAGCCGTAACCAAAAATCAGTTGACGAATGTGGGTGCGGTATCTATGAAGGCTAATCAGAAGATGCTGGATGAGATTGAGGTGACAGGCGAGACTGTTACTATGCTATCCAAAGCTGATCGCCAGGTCTTTGAAGCAGAGAAGTTTCAGTCCAGCAGGGGTGGCACGGCTACAGATGTATTGAGAAACCTGCCCTCTGTATCGGTAAATGCCAATGGTGAAATCTCTGCCAGAGGTTCATCAGGTTTTGTGGTCCTGATCAATGGCAAGCCTGTGCAGACCGATCCCCAAATGATCCTGAACCAACTACCTGCGAATGCGATAGAAAACATAGAACTAATCACGGCACCTTCAGCAAAATATGATCCTGAAGGAAAGGGCGGTATCATCAACGTAGTAACCAGGCGTGGGGCGGTCGATGATACATATATGCAGTTCAATGCACGGATTGGTGCTCCCAGCATCGAAAACTATGACAATGCAGAGTATGCACAGCGTTATGGCGGAGATTTCACATTGAATCACCGTTCCGGAGATTGGGATGTATCAGCCGGATTGAGCTATCAACGCAACGATATCACCGGAAGGCGGGTAGGTGATGTATACACGATCCGAAATGATACCACGATCCAGTTTCCATCTGACGGAGAAAGAAGTTTTGATGAAGTAAACTATTCGGGTCGGTTTACCCTGGGCTACACACCCAACTCCAGTAATAATTTTAACCTGGGATTCTTTGCAGGTAAACGCAGTAAAGACCGGACAGCAGATATTGTGTATTATGACAACCATGCACGATACGATGACCAGCGACTGTACACCATCCAGTATTACAATGAAAACCTGCGTATCCGAAAAGGGGATTTCGTACTTGGAAGTGTCGATTATGGCCATATTTTTGACAATGGATCAAGCCTTTCAACTTCGTTTCTATACGAATACACATTGCTAGGTGGCCCTACCATCAACAGGAACCTGGGCTACCCGGAAACTTCAGTCATCTACCAGGACGAGTACAATACAAATGACAATCCGCTCTACGGCACGAGATTCCAGTTGGATTATGCCTTTAAGCCATTGCCCATTGGGAAAATTGAAACCGGGTATCAGTTCCGAAACCTGGACCATACAGGGGATTTTGTGTATGAAAGAAGAAACAACAACACCGGGGAGTTTGAGCTCGTACCGGACTTTTCCAGTACTGTCAACCTGCTAAGATCGATCCACTCCGGATATGCCCAGTTTTCAGGTAAATCGGGTCAGGTGAGCTATGGTGCCGGTCTGAGAATGGAATACATGGATCGGGAGCTGGAACTGAAGGACAAAGCCGGGACCATCGATACGATGTATTTCTATGATTTTATTAAGCCGTTTCCTTCTGCCAGTATCCAGTATGCCGCAGGAGAGGGGCTGACTTTGAAAGGTGCCTATAGCCGAAGGGTGGAGCGGACCACTACTTTCAAGATGAATCCATTCCCGGAAAGGGAACATTCGGAAACACTTGAGCAGGGTGATCCGGAGTTGTTACCAGAGTTTATCGACCTGGTGGAGCTGGGATTTATCAAAGATTTTTCAGCCCACAGCATCTATGCAACGGCCTATTTCAGAGATGTAAAGAACGTGGTGAATCGGGTAAATACCATCTATAATGACTCCATCTTGAATAGAATTTATTCCAATGTGGGTGATGCCGTTTCTTTAGGTATGGAGGTAGGTTCAGACCTACAGCTGACGGAAAAATGGAATGCCTTTATCGGGGGCAACCTGTATCATTACAAACTCGACGGTACATTTGATAACCGACCAGTGAACACCTCCAGCTGGATCTATAACATCAATATGAACACTACGGTGAAGTTTACTAAAGATTTCAGCCTGCAATGGACCCTGAATTACATCTCTGATCGCATTACCGCACAGGGGGAGGATTCCAGGTATCTGTCGCCGAACCTGACGCTACAGAAGAAGTTCCTCGATGATCGACTCACAGCGACCTTACAATGGCTCAACATGGACATGGGGCTACTGGATACCAACGAGCAGCGTATCACTACCTGGAGGGATGGGGAGTTTTATACCACCACGAATTATGTGTACGAGGTAGACCAGGTGATCCTCAACCTGAGCTATGCCATCAATAGCGGTAAGAACCGGGCGAAGTTCATCAAGAGTGAGTTTGGGGCGCAGGAGTTTTGAAGTCTTTACGAACCTTTCTGAGAATTACTCATTTAAAGACTTCTTTACTCTAAGATCCCTGCCTCCCCTCAGGCAGGCTTCACTTCGTTCAGGATGACGGAACAAAAAACTAACCGTCATCCTTAGCCTGCGAAGGATCTTTGCCATCAGATTTCTTAAGTAGACAATTTAGTTCGAGGGATCTTGGTATTAGAAGGATCACTAACTCAATAATTGATCTTTTCCAGGTGAATGTCCAGGCTTTTATTCATTTTTGAATAGTCATAAACCAATATATGACCAGGTTTTCCCGGTAAAATACGCCTAATTACATTTTGACCAGGTGGTCTGAACTCCACATAGTCTTTCTTGATTTGATCCCCGTCAAAAATCGACACACTAAAATTCCAGTTTTTTTGAAGAGAAGCTTCACTACGTTTCCAGTCGAAATAGGCAACCATTGGAATCTTTTCAACTCCTAATTGTGACAAATATAGAAACCCGAAGCCACCCACAGCATTGATGTATTCTGAGACTAAGTGGATATTGGAAAAATCATATCCTGCTGGTAATAAAAAATCTCTTTTCCCTTTTTCAATAAAGTCTACTGATTGAACATGAAAATCAGGATCAAACCTGAACATAATCAAGTCACCAATCACCATTTTCGTAACACCCGCACTGGAATATGAACCGGCAGCAGCTGCCAGAACATTCAAAGCAACTCCTGCTCCACTGACAGCCTTTCGATACTGTTCCGCAACGGCCATGATGGAGCCATCCGGCTGTTTGAAAATTTCATGGAAGTACATAAAAGCACGCTTATCTTCATTACTCACCCGACCTTCATTGTCAATATCCATAAATTCCCTGAATTCATGTGTCCAGCTGAGATATTTGTTATCAATGATCTCACCCGTTTCACTTATCTGAATGTTTGCCAATCCAATACCATTATCTTTATAAACTTTTTCATCCGGTGCATAATAGAGTCCGAGCACATTGATAATATCGGTTTCTATATCATAGTATGCATTCAGAGGTTGAGTCTGATAGTTCCCTTTTAACCCAGTGAAAAATTCTTCATGTCCTGTTTCAAGGTTCAATCCCTGCAGATAAAAATTGATCTTATTAGTATTCCAGTTTTTCTTAACTGTAACAAGATTTACAAGCAAATTTTCTGTTGTACATAGATAAGTGGCAGAGGCTACAGAGTCAGTATTGGCAGGGAAGAAATAGCTCCAGGGCGTAGCACTATTCTCTCCCTCAGGATTTGGAAAATATTCTATATGATAGTTTTTGTTCTGATAATCCGTTTGATAGTTAGCAAATCCATGATCTGGTACCGCAAAAAGTGATCCCGGACTATTGAAAAAAACGATTCTTCTCGCCTCTGAGATCTGATTAGCGTTGGTATCGAAGAACTTGTAGTTAACTACATCATTTCGTGCATCATAAAACCGCATCAGTATGGTTCTCCCATTATATAATGCTCCTTGAAGATTTTGTGTTTTAGTGTCCTGAAAGGTGATTGTATTGACATCCTCAAGGTTTTCATTAAGTACCCTTAATGCAAAATTCCGTTGACCCTTCTTAAGTTTTCCAATGGAATAGAACATGTAATAACCAATAACATCGCGTTGTTTTGTAATGACTCCGGAATTTCGGACATCAAGTTTTGTGATATTTAAAAAATTTCGGCTTTGAGAAAAACAGCTTAAGCTAATAATGGCAGCTAAAATGCAACAACATAGATGTTTCATCATTCCTGGGTTTTTTGGGTTAAAAAGTGATTTGCATATATACCCATTGGAAATTTTTCCAAGTAAGTATTCGTAATATTGGCAGTAACAGTGTGCTGTTCTGCACATTTTCCAGCCTTCCAAAGCATCATGTAATGCTCCTCATTTTCATAGTCAAACTTGATATTTGTTTGGAAATAATGATATGTGAGTTGGCCGAGTTCAGTCAATGTGATGTTATTGAGAAAATTGACGTAGTCTTCCAGATATGGAACTTCAGCTGAATGGTCTACATAAAGGCCAAAATTGTGGTTTTTACGTGCTTCATAAAGATCAATAAAGATATCTAAGAGCTCATATTTAAATGATTCATCCGAAGGGTAGAGGTCCTGGAATTTCAGGACATAGTAAAAAGCATATTCATAGCGTTTGTCCTGTCTGATTAGATCGAGAATTTGAAAATCTAGTTGTGCTTTGATTTCTGTAAACACAGTTTCATCAACTTTTGGTTTACTGGTATCCTTGTCCTTGAGGAATCGGGTAAATGCCGCTAGACGAGCTTCAATTAGTGGATGTGTAAAGGTTGAATCTCTTTCGAAGATAAAATTAGAACCGTTGCTATTTGACAATACAGATTTATGACTTCGAATCCATTCTTCTTTGAAAGGGAACTTACTGAAATTTAAATGTGATTTGAGATCAGGGTGCAACTGGTATTCTGAAAATTGTGCAGAATCAATCTTTTCCAGCACTCTTTTGCATGCAAGTAAGTCAAATACAGAATTCTCTACCATTAAAAAAGCTAGTGAATCAGCTTCAAGTTCATTGCTCCGGGAATGGGAAAAATGTTCGTAAAATAAAGTATGAATTGCATTGACATCACCATATTTCAAACGACCATACAGCTCTGGATCAGTGTTCTTTTTCCTGATATTTCTTCGGACCATCTCATTTGTATGATCAAGATGGAAATGAGCCATCTCATGAGCCAATAAAAAAGCCAGTTCGCTGACAGAAGAAAGTTTTCTAAAGGTTCCGATATGCACACCAATGGTTCCCTCACCGAAGCTGTACGCATTTAAGGTAATATCTGAGTCCAGCATAACAAGCTTTGGTGGTTTAAGCCAGGGATTGGCAATCAATAGCTCACGAATAACCTGCTCAATAATCGTATTGATATCAGGACATTCAATGAAATCGACATTTTCAATCTTGTCAATGATTAATTCCTTTCTCAGATCATAGAACTTATATATCTGAGACCTTTTCTTTCCTTTTTCAGCCTCTTTAAGGACCCTGGTTTGTGATTCTACCTTATCAATGATTTGGTCAGTTTTGAGTACAGTCAAGCAGGAAATTGTCCCATTATTTTGACTGAGTAACGGGAATGAAGTTGAAAGCAGAAAAATTACGAGGCAATGAATTTTCAACTCTGCACAAAAAGTTATCCAGAATAAAACTATTAAAACACGAGTATTTAATTCCGTTTTTTGTAAGAAATATTTTTTTTCCTTATGTCTGTCTTAGAGAATAAAGGTGACTGTCCGTTCAGCGTCGCTTTTAGGGATCTTTGATGTTTCAACCAATTCATCACTCACCGGGTCTGGTTACAGGTGAATTTTTTAAAAATTATCAATAACTCAAAACATCAGTGACATAGGGCTGTCACTTAAGACGGTTCTTTTGTGTAGAAGAAAGATATCTATTGTCGGAAATGACCCTGACTAATGTCGTTTTCACATCGGATGTTTTCAGACTTTATATAACAATTTTGTTTTATGGAATCATACAATGAAATGCCTGTAATGGAGGCCCCCAAACAGTCTATCTGGCGCCAACTCAAAGATGCTATCCAGGGTACGGATGCAGATTATACCACCATAGACCTGAAAAAAGCCATCTTTCTGCTGGCTGTACCTATGATCCTGGAGCTGGTCATGGAATCAACTTTCGCTGTAGTGGACATCTACTTTGTGGGGCAGCTGGGATCATCAGCCGTTGCCACGGTGGGATTGACAGAGACCTATCTTTTCCTGCTGTATTCTGTGGCCATGGGTCTGGCGATGGCTGTCACGGCCATCATTGCACGTAGAGTGGGTGAAAAGGATAAAACGGGTGCCGGAAAGTCAGCTGTTCAATCGATATTTCTCTCGCTATTGATATCGCTTCCTTTTACTATCGCAGGGATCTTTTTTGCTAAGGATATGCTCGCGCTCATGGGTGGGGACCAATGGAGTCTGGAGCATGGGTACCGATACACACAGTGGATGCTTGGTAGCAATGCGGTGATCGTGCTGTTATTTGTCATCAACGCCATCTTTCGTGGTGCCGGTGACGCGGCCATTGCGATGCGGGTACTATGGATTGCCAATGGACTCAATATCATTCTTGACCCGCTCCTGATCTTTGGGTGGGGACCGATTCCTGCCAAGGGGATTGAAGGTGCTGCAATTGCAACTACGATTGGGAGAGGCATCGCAGTAGGTATTCAGCTATGGACGCTTTTCAAGGGAAGCAGACATATCCAGGTGTTCCTGACAGATTTTGTGTGGGATGCCAGTAGGACTATCAATATCATTAAGACTTCATTAGGTGGTGTGGGACAAATGATTGTAGCGATGTCATCCTGGATTTTCCTGATGCGAATCCTGGCTGATGTAGGTAGTGAGGCCGTTGCCGGGGCAACGATTGCGATGCGGGTGATGCTATTTACCCTGATGCCTGCCTGGGGGCTTTCTAATGCGGCGGCAACGTTGGTGGGACAAAACCTTGGTGCCGGAAATCCAGACCGGGCAGAGTCTTCCGTATGGAAAATTGGGTTTTATAACATGATCTTTCTGATTGGGGTATCCATTGTATATTTCTTCTTCAACCGATCGCTGGTGAGCATATTCACTGATGATATACGGGTTATTGCCATTGGGGGAGAATGGTTGCGGATATTGTCATATGCCTACTTCATCTATGGCTGGTGGATGGTGTCTGTACAGGCCTTCAATGGTTCGGGGGATACATCGACACCAACAAAGATCAACCTGGTGTTCTTTTGGTTGATCCAGATCCCGTTGGCATATCTCCTGGCTATTCACTGGCACTGGGACCACTCAGGGGTCTTCTGGGCTGTCTTTTTCTCAGAGACCGCTGTCGGGTTGTTCACGCTGTGGTTGTTTAGAAAAGGTAAATGGAAGTTGGCGACGGTGTAAAAAAGGTAGTTTTCGGCTTTAAAAAGAATTCTATTTGAGAATTTGGACCTGGACTGTTGTTTCTTTTTTTCTTAAGATCGATGACGTTGTTAGGCAGGCATCACTTTATTAAGGATGATAGTATAAATTATAGTAACGTAATCTTGATCCTGCTACACCGTCTCCAGCATCTCATCCGGAACTTTCTTTCCCAATTGGTGTTTGAGGGCAGGAAAGTCCTCCAGGAATTCTCTGATCTGTTTTGCATGGGTGAAATCCCTGCTGCCATGACCATACTGATCAGTCCACTCGATGGTCACTTTGGCTTCTTTGATGTTTAAATTCTTATTTGTCATCCTGAAAACGTCTACTGGTGAATATTTTTTACTGAAATAGTACCTGCTGATGGTGTTGTAATCCGGGATCGGAACACCCACATTGCTGCAAAGCACCTCAACACATCTTTTGAAGTATGAGAGGGTAGAATTGGCTCCGGTATACATTTCGTACTGATTCATAATGCTAATATAGTTAGTAATTTGCTAAATATATTATTTTTATGAAAAATGTTTTGCTAAAATTTATGGTAGGCTAACAGGACGCTCCTACAGAGCTAGTCCCTTTGTTGGTATATATTTTCTACAAGCATTGCGTCCCTACGGGACTTCAGGTGTTTTACAATTCTCTACTCCTCCGTTCATCTCTCTACTCCTCCATTTATCGTCTATCGAAGAGGACGATGTAAGAGGACATCAACTCGGGTAGCTTTGACAACCCATCTGCTTAGTCACTTAAACCACTCCAGACTCTCGGGGTTGGCGAGTGCTTCCTTATTGGGTATGGGATCGCCGTGGATGGTTTTGGTGACGGCCAGTTCTACTTTCTTTCCGCTGACTGTTCGGGGGATGTCTGGCACCTGGTGGATCTCAGAGGGAACGTGTCGGGGGCTCTTTTTGGTCCTCAGGGTAGATTTGATCTTGCTGCACAGCGCTTCATCCAGGGAATAGCCCTCATTGAGGACTACGAACAGCACGATGGCGGTATCATCACCTGTCTTTCTGCCCACGACGATGGAGTCTTTGATCTCCGGCAGGGATTCCACTGATTCGTAGATCTCTGCCGTACCTATCCGTACACCACCGGGATTGAGGGTAGCATCTGAGCGGCCATAAACAATACATGAGCCATCCGGTCGCATCAGCACGTAATCACCGTGTCGCCACACGCCAGGGAAATGACTGAAATAGGCTTCTTGGTACTTTTTACCATCGGGGTCATTCCAAAAGCCAACAGGTCGGGAGGGGAAAGGCGAGGTACACACCAGCTCGCCTACTTCGTCCTGCACCGTATTGCCCTGATCGTTAAACACGGCGACTTTCATGCCAAGGCCGGCACCCTGCAGTTCACCCAGGTATACCGGGCGATGGGGGTGACCGAGCATAAAACAGGAGATGATGTCCGTGCCCCCGGAGATGGAGCTTAGCTGTACATCGTTCTTGATGTGGTGATATACATATTCATAGTGATGCTCCATTAGCGGGGCTCCTGTCGACAGGATGGTCCGCAGGGTGGACAGGTCATGGGTGTCTATGGGTTTTAATCCGGCCGATGCACAGGAGGAAAGAAATTTCGGGGAAGTACCGAAAATGGTGATGCCGACCTCGTCGATGGCATCAAACAGCACGTTCAACCCTGGCCAGGAGGGGCTGCCATCGTAAAGGAAGACGGTGGATCCGATAGCCAGCGATGAAACAAGCCAGTTCCACATCATCCAGCCACAAGTGGTATAATAGGTGATAGTATCCTCCCGTTTCAGGTCGGTGTGCAGTCCAAGCTCCTTGAGATGCTGAAGCAGGGTGCCGCCAATTCCATGGACAATACACTTTGGTTTGCCGGTCGTGCCGGAGGAATACATGATGTACAGGGGGTGATCAAACCCGAACTGACCAAAAACCAGGGGCTCGTCAGTAGACAACAGAAAATCATCCCACAGCACACTGTTTTCAGGTGCATCTGTAACTGCCTCAAGGGGCCGGATGATCACCATTTGCCGGATGGAAGGAATGGCTTTTCCGATCCGGGTCAGCGTGTCGGCCAGGTGGAGCGTCTTGCCATTGTACTGGCAGGCATTCACGGCAATCAACAGCTTAGGCTCGATCTGTCCGAACCGGTCTAAGATCCCTTCGAAGCCAAAATCCGGGGAACAGGACGACCACACGGCTCCAATGGAAGCTGCTGCCAGCATCCCAATGACGGCTTCGGGGCGATTTGTGATATAGGCTGCGACCCGGTCACCCGGAGTGATCCCGGCTTTGCACATGGCTACTGCGGTCTTTGCGACCTCCTGGTAGAGTTCATGGTAAGTGAGTGAAAGCCGGGTGCCATCTTCACACTGGTAACGGATAGCAACACGCTCATCACGGTACCTGAGCAGGTTCTCTGCAAAGTTGAGCCGAGTGCCAGTAAACCACTTCGCTGTTCGGATATCGTCACCTTCGAGGACAGCGGTATATTTCTGCTCATGGATCACGTCGAACCAGGTCCAGATGCTTTCCCAAAAATCAGCGATATGGGTGATCGACCATTGATAAAGTGCCTGGTCATCTTTGAAGTGAAGCCCGTATTTTTCCTCCAAAAACTCCAGGTACGCCGTCAGGTTGGACTGGCCAATTCTTTCCCGGCTGGGCTGCCACATCAAGGTACGTTGCGGCATCATACGGTACGGAGCAATGGGATGGTCATCAAGGCTTTAAGGGCAAAATGCAGGTCGCCAGCCTCGATCGCTGCCTGCGCTGCCCGTGTGATGGCTTCTTCTTTGTTCTCTGATTGGGCAATGGCCTGCTTGAATTTCCTGGTATAGGGATTGTCGGCGTTCAGCTTATGTACAGGGGACATAAATGCATACATTTCCTGCTCCGAAGGTAGATTGGGCAATCCGGCCAGCCTGGCCAACTGATTGGCGGTAAGGATCCTTGAATGCCGGATATGCTCGGGCAACTGATCCATACCTATCCCCAGGTCAGTGGGTTTCTTCACCTCGAAGATGGCTTCATGCGATGCTCTGGTATAGAAATTTGCCGAGTTCCTGGCTACCAGGTCGATATCCTGAGGGTTGATGATGTTGTCTTTGTAAATGTCCTCCCTGACATGAAACAGGACCACCCTGCACAATATCAGGTTACCGGATCCCTTCCCGCCACCGAGTGGAATGATCTTTTCGACCTGGCACTCCATCTGAAAAGGCGATTCTTTGACACGCCTGGGCTTCACCATGACGGAATCGATGGGAGTGAGGCCACTCTTGATGAATTCATCGACTTCTTTGGGATAGGTGGTAGAGGCGAGGTTGGCCTGCTCCACCATGTCGTAGGTGACCGCCTGGACCACACATTCAGGGACTCTCTTTACGTTCTCAAGCGTGTCTTTGGCGGAGCCGTCTTTGCCACTAAACGCTGGTGAAAATGCTACATAAGGGGGATTAGCCCCAAAAGCATTGAAGTAAGAGAAAGGCGCGAGGTTGTTGATCCCATCCTCCGAGATGGAAGAAACAAATGCAATGGGACGAGGTGCCACTCCGCTCAGCAGGAGGTTGTGGACGACCCTTAATTCCGCTCCTTCCGGGTCGATGGTGATATAATCGGATGCTTGACTCATTCTCTAGCAGTTTTCTTTTTACTCAGGATAGAAAGCGGCTTTTTGGACTTTACAATCTTGTTTGAAAGTGTACCCAAACGATCAATTTTCAACTCCATGGTATCGCCATCCTGCAACCATACCGGGGTAAAGTCTTCACCTTTCTCCTTAGCTTCCAGGGCCCAGGTTCCATTGAGCTCCAGGTAGCACCCGGTTCCTACCGTGCCCGAACCGATCACATCCCCGGGGAAGATCTCAGCTCCATACGATACTCTTTCGATTATCTCCGCAAATGTCCAGTTCATGTCCTTCATGTTGCCACTGGAGATTTTTTTACCATTATGAAATCCCTCCATTTTCAGGTCGTAGGAAACTCCCATTTTAGAATCAATGCGGGCTGTTTCCAGTTCGTCGGGGGTGACTAGCCAGGGACCGATGGTGGTGGCAAAATCCTTTCCCTTGGCGGGTCCCAGGTTGAGCTTCATTTCCTCCATCTGCAGCAGCCGGGCGGAAAAGTCATTCATGATGGTGAACCCGGCAATGTACTGGTCTGCCTGTGCTGATGAAATGTTTTTGCCTTTTTTTCCAATGACGGCTGCTACCTCCAGCTCAAAATCGAGCTTGTGCAGGTGGTCATCTTCCACTATGACCTCTCCAGGACCAAAGATGGCGTTGTGGTTAGTAAAGTAGAATACCGGAAACTGATCGAATTCCGGGATCATCGGAACGCCCCGGTTGCGACGAGCGGTGGCTACATGCTGACGAAAGGCATACGCATCGCGGCAGGAAGGTGGATTGGGAATAGGGGCGGCTAAAGTAGGATTTGGTACTATTTCTCCAGCTCTTTCTTCTATGATGGCCTGCTCGACTTTCCGGGCAATTTCCATTCCCGATGATTCCATCTTCAGCAGGTCCAGCATGGTAGGTTGCACGTCAATCCCTAATTGTTTAGCCGTTTGTTGCAGGTCATAGACATTCCCAGCGATCCGTAATCCACTCCGGTGTTGTGACTGATGTATATAGCTTACTAGTTTCAATTGACTATGGTTTTAGATGTACGTTTCATGGAGTGAACTACCCTGGAGATCACATCCACGGCAAAACGGGTTTCATCCAGGGTACCCGAATTGATCCTGATACCATTGGGAATACCAAAAGTGTCTACATGCCTGACGATGAGTCCGTTATCGAGGCATAGTGAAGCAAATTCGAGGGCTTCGGCTTCCGAATCCATGATGACCAGGATGAAGTTGGTGCTCGACCGGATGTATGAGAGGTGGTTGTCTTCAAAACACTGGTACAACATCGCCAGGGACTTCCTGTTGAGGTCGATGGTTTGTTGCAGGAACTCCTCGTCATCCAGGGCTGCAATCGCTGCCACCTGGGCCAGGTTGTTGGGTTCGAAGGGCAGCTTTACCTTATATAAAGCTTCGATCACATGGTCAGGTCCCACCGCAAAACCGATCCTCAAGCCTGCCAGCCCGTATGCTTTGGAAAAGGTTCGGGTAACCACCATGTTGTCATAGTCGTAGGTCACCCCATTGGGATAGTCAGGATTTCCTGTGGCATATGCGGTGTATGCTTCGTCGAGGATCACCATGATGTGGTCGGGTACCTGCTCCATGAAGGCCTCAAAGTCCTGCTTTTTGATCAGTGTGCCGGTAGGGTTATTGGGATTAGCCACGTATATCATGGCTGTTTTGTCGGTGATCGCATCGAGTATGCCATCCAGGTCGAATTCGTAGTTTTTCATGGGCACACGCACAAGGTTTCGTCCCATCTTACGGGTAGCGACATAGATGCCAATGAACGTGCCTTCCGAAGTGATGATGTCATTTTGCTCCGAGGTGAACGCACTCACGATGTATGACAGCAGGGCGTCGGCACCATGACCACAGATGATGTGGTTGGGCTGTACCCCATACTTTTTGGCGATGGCATGCACGAGGTCATAAGAGGACGGGTCCGGGTAGCGATGGAGCCCTGAGATTGCATTGGCAATAGCGGCTTGTGCTTTTGGGCTTGGTCCCAAAGGGTTTTCTGCGGATGCCAGCTTCACGATCCTTTCCAGGTTCTTTTCCCGGGCCAGCTGCTCGATGGAGAGCCCGGCCTTATAGGGCTTGAGGGATTGCACAAAAGGAGGTATCTTGATCATAGCCAGGACTTTGCGTAATCTTTGTCAATGGTTTCTTTAACGGCGAGTGTGGGCCTGAGTGCCTCGTAGGTGTCGATCATGACAGCATATTCCTCCGTAGCCCGGGCGCCTATAGATGCCTCGGTCTTGCCTGGCTGTGGGCCGTGGGGCATGCCTCCCGGATGCAGGGTGATGGAACCTTCTTTCACGCCTTTTCGCGACATGAAATCCCCTTCCACATAATACAGTACCTCGTCACTGTCGATGTTGGAGTGAAAGTAAGGAGCCGGGATGGCATTTTCATGAAAGTCAAACAACCGGGGTACGAAGTTGCAAACCACGAAAGTGGATGTCTTATACAACAGGTGGACCGGAGGCGGAAGGTGTATCCTACCAACCTTGGGGTGATAGTCTTTGATGTTGAAGGTGAAAGGGTACAGGTAGCCATCCCAACCGACGACACCGAACGGATGGTGCGGGACGATATGCTCAAAGAATCTGTCTTTCATTTTTACGATGATTCTGAAGTCCCCTTTGGCGGTGTTGGGCTCCAGGTAGGCAGGAGCTCGAAAAACACGTTCGGAATAGGGGGCGTGTTCCAGCAACTGACCGTATTCGTTTTTGTAGTGACCGGGGATCTCAAAAGCCGAATCTGACTCGATGATCATCAACTTGTTACGGGTGAGATCATCGAATTTCATCTGGTAGGTGGTGGCCCTGGGCACGACGATCTGGTCTCCGGGACCAAAATTGTTCTGTCCAAAAGGACTGTATAAGGTGCCAGTGCCTTGGTGGATGAAGATGTATTCTGAGCCTCCGCCATTTCGATAAAATGTGTCGGTGTTTTCCGTCACCCGGGCACAGGAGATCTTACAGGTGCTGTTGACGAGGAAATCTTCCCGTGCCGAGATGAAGTCACCGGTTTTTTTGCTCAAGTCTGTATAGCAGTGATAATACAAAGCCGGGGCTTCGGGCCAGGCATGGTTGTCTTTTACCCGGAGCTCTTTCACGGACTTCACCGCAGTAGGCAGGAAATGGTGATAAAGGATGGAATAGGTCCCCGAGAAGCCTTTGCTGGTGACCAGCTCTTCGCGATAGAGCGTCTTGCCATCGGGCTGATAGAACGTGGTGTGTTTTACACGAGGAATTTCACCTAATCGATGATAAAATGGCATATGCTGTTGTTTTTGTTTCTAACATGGGGGCATCACTTCTATGGGTTCTTTGTCCAGGTTGCCTCTCAGCTTTTGGTCCAACTCGATGGACTCAAACAACGCCTGGAAATTTCCTTTCCCAAACCCTTCGGCACCTTCACGCTGGATAAACTCAAAAAAGAAGGTAGGGCGATCCCCGATGGGTTTGGTAAACAACTGCAACAGGTACCCGGTGGATTCCTTGTCGCACAGGATCCGCAGCCTCTGCAGGTCATCGATGTTTTCCCTGATCCGGATGTCTTTCCGGTTGCGCAGCATGTCGTAATAGGTGTCTGGCACATCCAGGAACTCCATTCCATTTTTTCTCAGTGCTTCCACGGTTTTGATGATGTCCGGAGTCTGCAACGCGATGTGCTGCACGCCTGAGCCATGATATTGCTCGATGTACTCTTCGATCTGGGACTTCTTCTCTGCCGGGTAAGGCTCGTTGATGGGATTCCTGATCACCGAGTCGGAGGATCGCACCACCTTAGACAGCAGGGCGGAATACTTCGTGCCGATGTCACCAGCTTTGAAATCCACAAACGTCTCGAAGCTCATGGTCTTGTTGAAGTAGTCAGCCCAGAGGTTCATCTCATTTTCCCGTACATTACCCACGATGTGGTCGATGCCCACAATGCCTGTATCCTCGTATTCGATATGGATCTTTTGCGGTGGTACACAATACCCGGGCTTAAAGATGTGATCGAAATGGTCCCTGTTGATATAAACCAACTCGGTATCGTCATAAAGCCGGATCGCTGCTTCGGTGACATGTCCGTGCTTGTTTTTGATCATCTCAGGTCTTTTCACCATCACAGCACCATGCTGGGTGGCATACCGAAACGCCTTTTCCACATCATCCACTTCCACGGCCCATCGTTTCACACCGTCACCATGCTTGTTGACAAAGCTGAGTACTTCATAGCAGGAAGGTTGTACCGCCGAGGTGAGGACGATCTTCAGGTTGTTTTGGCTGAGGTAGTAGGAAACCCGGTCTTTCGTGCCTGTCTCAGGACCGATGTAGCCAGTGATTTTCATCCCTAAAGTGCTGGCATACCAGAATGCGGACATCTTGGCCGATCCGACATAGAACTCTACGTAGTCATAATTTCTAATACCGAGAATGTTTGACATAATGTAAAGATTTAGGTGTTTAACTTTTGAACTTTCGACGGAACATCCCGGGTGGATTTCCCACTTCCGGCTTCCTGATTGGTCGGAGACCCTTTGTTAGTGGTTTTTTGCGTGGGGGAGACAGCCCGTTTTTCGGAGCCTCCGGTTGTAGCACCATTCAAAGGAGATATCACCAGATTTACCCCACTTTCAATCAAATGTTTTTTGCCTGGCAAGGCCTTTTTCTTTTCCTCCAGGTACCTGAGGATGTCCTGCTGCAATGTCTTATCCTTTGTGATTTCCAACATTTCCACCGGCAGCAACCAGTCCTCCGGATGGTCTTTTTGGTGGGAAGCCAAAATGCCCTCCAGGTCAATTTTTTTGGTTTTTCCTTCCCGATAATCTCTTACCTGCTGATAGTGTCGCTCCAGCTCACGCTCTTTGGCGGTCTGCTGCGGCCTGATGGTCTCCTCGGAAGGCACATGGCTCTCCATGTCGAAGCTGTGGTAGTCAGCAGGGCCATTGAATGCCGAGGTAACCTTTTTGCCTACGGCCATGTGATACACGCCCTGATCCGGTGTGAAGAGCAGCTGGTCGCGGTATTTTACCGTACAGTTTTTGAAAGCAATCAGCATGATCTTTCCCTGCAGGTTGCGCTTGCCCGTGATGACCTCACCGGTGAGGGTGACGCCACCCTCGAAGACCAGGGTAGTGGTGTGCCCTTCATAGATGTCGTAGACTTTGAGGTCTGTCGGGCTCATGTCTTCGATGGCCAGGTTGATGCCTTTGAGCTTGCCGATAGGGGAACCAAACCCGTTGGGATGCTGTGCCTTGCTGTGGCCGATCAGCTCCTTCTCGCGATAGGCCAGGGCAGTGGGACCTTCAGTTTCCACGTAGAGTGGCTTGCCATCCTGCTCCAGTACTTTTTTGAAGGTGCCGGAGATCTGCAGGCCGGTGCTGAGCTCTATGGAGCCCAGGGCTTCTGACTCAACCAGCTTTCGGATACCTGACAGGCCGCCCGTCCTGATGGCCAGGGTATTGGTAAATTCCTCCAGCACCAGGCTGAGGTGTGCAAAGTCCGGGGTGACAAACAGCTGGGGCTGTGGCCTGGTGATGTCATAATCCTGGTAAGCCGCTTCTATGGTGAGGGGTAGCTTTTTCACCTTGTCGGTCATGCACCAGGTGCTTTCCCCTATAGACGACAACAAGCCGGCTCCGTAGATCCTGGGCTTTTCCAGCGTGCCGATCAGGCCATATTCCACCGTCCACCAGTGCAATGCCCTGAGCAGGGCCATCTCGCTGGGTGCACCCATGTTGCGTTGCAGCGTGTCGATGCGTTGCTCTGCCTGGCTGATCTCTTCCGGGGAGATGCCGTGGGCCTCCTTGATGATGGACAGGTGCCGGATGGCCTCGTACAACTCATAATCCTTGCGGTTGGAGATGGCACGGCTCCCGATCTCACCGAAGTGCCGCAAAAACTCGCTGTAGTCCGGGTTGGCGATGATCGGGGCATGACCGGCCGACTCATGGATGATGTCCGGTGCGGGAGTGTATTCGATGTGGTCCATCTGGCGGATGTCCGACGCGATGACCAGGACATTGTAGGCCTGAAAATCCATGAATGCCGCAGGAGGGATGAAGCCATCCACGGCGACAGCGGCCCAGCCAATCTTTTTGAGGATACGGTTCATCCCGTACATATTGGGGATGTGCTCTGTGGAGATGCCAGTTTCCTGAAGTCCCCGGAGGTAGGAATCATGGGCGACGTGCTGGAGGTAGTCGACGTTTTTTCGCATGACGTAGCGCCACACAGCCTGGTCGATGGCTGTGTAGTGGTCATAGTTCTGGGGCTTGATAAACTGCCTGAGGTGTGCGGGCAGCCGTTCTATGACCGGGTTACTCTGATAAGCTTGCTTTACCATATGCTTATTTGAATCATCCGTTAAACCCGGAATACGCAATAGAAATCCATTCCGGATTCAGTTCAGCTCAGTATCACATCAAGTATCGTTCACCACGTATTGGATCTCCTATACTAAAATAAGCTTTTTGGGGATTAAGTTCCATGGTTTCAAAACGTCGTTATGAACTAACGAGAGATCTTTATGAGGAAATGAGGCGGTGGTAGCCCTAACCTTTCTAAGCCTAAGACCCTTCGCGTTGCTCAGGATGACGGTGCGATAATTTATACCGTCATCCTGAATGAAGTGAAGGATCTTAGTATTCAGAACACCACATGAGCTATAAAAAACGAAGGATCTTGATACCTGTTCATTGATACCATTATTTATCATTAAATTGGAGTATGGTACGAGGTGGCCTGGTATATATTACAACCACAAGAAGAAACACAGTACTTTACACGGGCGTCTCCTCAGACCTGCCAGGAAGGGTCTATGACCATAAGACAAAGGAATTTCCAAAATCCTTTACGTCAAGATATAACGTTGATAAACTTGTATTCTACGAAGAACATCCAACAATAGAAGAGGCCATTGCAAGGGAGAAAGAAATCAAAGGCTGGATACGTGCCAAAAAGATCAAACTCATAGAGTCCATGAATCCTGAATGGCGAGATCTTTATGAGGACGTTATGGAGTGGTAGGCTTAATACCTTTCTAACTCTAAGATCCTTCACTACGTTCAGGATGACGTAATGAATTGTTGTTTCGTCATCCTGAGCCTGCGAAGGATCTTGGCAATCAAGGACTAGATATGTAATATTTTAAATTGAAGGATCTTAGCAAACCCGGCCATGGCCCGGAGGTTTTTTAACAAGCTCTACTTTGAACTCAGGTTATCTTAATTACTTTTATAGCTTGACATTCCTCATTATGGCTGGTAAACTCCCTCGTATTTTTTGTGTTCTGATGCTCTTGATGCCGATGTTAGGCTATGGCCAACAACAGGTTGAATTAGTGCAACTTATCAAGCTTTTATTAGCGGATGGAGAAGGTGAATTGACGCTGTCTCAAATGCAAATATCCATCGCTGACAGCAAGCTGAAACGGAATAAAGGTGTATTCAACTATATTTCTGATAACTACCCACAATCTATTGATATTCAGGGTAATATAGCTATTGAAAGGCCGGTGATCTTAGACGGCCTGACCTTCACAGATCACCTTTATCTGAACCAGTTGGATTTCCGGGGAGGGCTGGAAATTCGAAATTGTCAGTTCAACGGATTAACGATCAGCCAGGCTACAGCTAATGATTTCATATTTACTCAAAACAGCTCCGTCAATCATGTAGAGATCCTGGAATCAACTTTTGAAAGGGTAGAGGTCAGCCAAAATACGGTAGACTTTGGTGTGATACTGGAAGGGCTCACGGCTTCACAGCTCAAAATAGAAAATAACCAGGTGAACAGCGGAGAAATCAATCTGCTTGAAAGCAAAATCATTGATGGCAACCTCTTGATAGGTGATAACAGCACCCAGGCCATTATCGTCCAGGACTGTGATATCAAACTAGGTGAGTATGGAGAATTCAACCATTATAAACTACCGGGAGCACCCTCAGGTGATTTGTATCTCACCGGAAACACTTTATCGGGTGACAGCACCTCCCGATTCATACTCAATAAAAGTAGCTACCTAAACCTGGACATCCGTGAAAACAGCTTTTCTATCAAGGTATATTTTGCCGAAGTCAGCGTTTCGGAACGCTTTTTCCTAGTGAGCAATGATTTTCATCAGCCTGTTTCATTCGAAAAATTCCTCTTTTCTGAAATATGGAATGAACTCTACTGGGATCAGCTGGAGGGTTATAAGCTTCGCTATAAGGAGTATGGCACGCAGGAAAGTGGTGACTTTGACAACGACATCGATTTCAAAAACCTCATTAACATTTATAAGCAAATGCATTCGATCTTCATCTCGAGGGGAGACCTGGAATCGGCCAATGCCTGCTATAGTGAGATGAAGGAGTTGCAGGGTCAGATGTTAAAGCATCGATTTCAGCAGGAGGGGACCTTCAATAGTTTTCTTCGGTGGCAATTGAATGTACTGCTTCGGATCTACACCAACCATGGTACAGATCCTGGTTTGGCCGTTTTGATGTCACTCTACGTGATTTTGATATTCTCCGTGTTGTATGTTTTTTTCCCTTCCGAATGGGATGCAGAGAGCAAAAGCAGGCTGCTGGTGAGCTATGAAAACGCCTTGAAATCAAAGAGTAAGTCATTCTTTGGACCTATCATCGTGGTAGGGGGTTCGTTGTTGCTGACAGTGATTAACGCAATAACATTAAGCATCAATAGTTTTGTTACGCTGGGTTTTGGCTCGGTACCTACCAAAGGTTTTGCCCGCTATTTGTGCATTGTGGAAGGGTTTATTGGCTGGTTTTTACTCAGCATTTTCACTGTGGCGCTGATCAATCAGGTATTAGCTTAGGAGCTGAAAAACGCCAAATAACCTATATAACCTGAGTTAGTTTAGAAGGTAGGTATTGTTGGATTAATCGAGCTTATATACGATGATTTCGGCATCGTTCGATTCGTCCATTACTGTGATAGACGTGTCCGGGATGAATTGAATTACGAAAGTATTGCGCCTTTTAGTGGTTTTGAAGGTATTGACTGACTTGCCGTCATATTCACGGGTCACAATTTGGTACACGTCGTTACCGATGGTGATATTGCGGCCATCAAATACAATATCTGTACTTTCCTGAGCACTCACCAGCACTTCGTCGGAGGCTGCATCTACTGTGGCTACTTCAGATGCTGTGATCTTACCTTTAAAACCTCTGCGATCGTTGTTCTGTGCCTGCACGGTAAGACGGCCTCTATGGTCTAAGCGGGTGTATTGTACAATATTGGCTCTATACAAACAAAGGCCATATTTCGCAATTACCTGTAAATCAATGGAATATGCTTTTC